>ERZ773147.11-NODE-11-length-219240-cov-7.253703_pt1 | contig 219240 bp, 191 predicted proteins | sample MGYA00580851_ERZ773147 | MGnify/ENA primary metagenome ERZ773147 (study PRJEB29015, sample SAMEA2737818) | human gut metagenome | biome: human gut; feature: human-associated habitat; material: faeces | place: China | collected 2012 ... | reverse complement strand
AGAAAGTTGTTATGAAGTTGAAAGGAAGCGATCTGGCTTTTGTCGGTCAGGATAGAAAATGGCGGTTGGAGCAAGGACGTTTCCGCATGAAATGTGGTAGTGAGATACTGTATATAGACTGTGAAGAAGACAAAATTTGGGATACTCCCAATATTGACTAAGCAGAAACAGTATAAAGAAACTGATTGCAATAAGTGTAATATCCGTTGTTATAGCTGCGTACAATACTTTAGAAAGGGTGGAGGATTATAGGAATGTAATTCCTCTATCACATGAAATAGTAATGGTAGCTGGGAATCCTTTTGTTATTGAAAAAGATACCCGCATTCTTTATCTTGAAGATAATATTCTTTTAGAAAGGAACACACAATTCCTTGCCGGATACATTAAAGAAGCGACAGGAAGGCGGTTAAAAGTGGAATCCGGACAGGATGTGAATGACAAGAATATGATTATATGAGGATGTAAATTAAACTGTGTCAGCAAAAAATAAAATATTAATTTTGCTGACACAGTTTAATTTACATCCTCTATATTTCAGTTCAAAAAAATGCGTAAAAATATTCCAGAAGAATTATGGCAAATGAGTGAGCAAAGAGAATTGTATGTTGTATAATATTGTATCTACACAGTAGACGTGTAATTTTAGCATGGACTTCTAAATAGAATTATTAATTCGATCGATATTTATATTCTTAAGTATTTGAGGGGCTTTATATTCTAAAAAGTACTTTACTCTTTGGAATTACAAGGCATTTTGTTTGCCTTTGTGTTAATCAATATATTGAATATGAATAATAGTAATAATAATCAGATAATTCGTTTTGACTGGGCGATGAAACGTCTGCTCCGGAATAAGGCAAACTTTAGTGTACTTGAAGGTTTGCTTACTACGTTGCCGGGTGAGAAGATTGTTATTCAGAAACTCCTTGAAAGTGAAAGTAATCAGGAGGATAAGTTTGACAAGTAGATATGCTTGCCGAGAATTCTAAGGATGAGCTTGTCTTGATCGAGGTACAGGATAATAATGAATATGCTTACTTCCAGCGTATGTTGTTCGGTACTTCTAAAAGTATATAAATAGAGGAGAGAGTTATGACAAGGTACGTAAAGTATATAGTATTAATATCGTCTATTTCTCATTAGGTCATGGGACGGACTTCGTATATCATGGAAAGACAGAATTCAGGGGTATTTATCAAGGGGATATTTTAGAACTGACTCCATTTCAAAAGCAAACATTCAAGGTGGATACAGTTAGTCAGTTGTATCCTGAATACTATATCTTAAAGGTAAATGGCTTTAATCAGATAGCCAAGAGTCCGTTGGAAGAATGGATTTACTATTTGAATACAGGTGAGATTCCTTCTAGTGCTACAGCTCTAGAGCTTGAAGAGGCACGGGAGAGATTGAAGTTGGATAGCATGACTAAGGATGAATTGGTGGCTTATTATCGTCACTTGGATAATATAGTAATTCTGCGTGATAATATCTATACCGAACGAGAAGAAGGAAGGGCGGAAGGGCGTGAAGAGGCTAATTGGGATAATGCTCGTAATCTGAAAAAAACTGGGAGTAGCTATTGATATAATTTCACAAGCTACGGGATTGTCTAAAGAGGAAATAGAAAAGTTATAGGGTAAATCTTGAATAAGTTATTGATTGAGGGGACATACAGTTTACTGTGCATTCCCTTTTTTATTGCTGTTCGAAATAGAGATGATGAGAACGAAAAAAGGAATTTTAGTTTAATTTGTTAGGAAATGGGGGATGAATAGAGTTAAAGTAATATAAGTATAGTGCTTTCTGAGTGGGGAGTAAAGCCATTAGTGAAAAAGAAAAAGCTCTGAAAATCAGAGATTTAAATCTTTTGTAAGTGGAGCGTATCGGACTCGAACCGATCACCTTAACACTGCCAGTGTTACGCTCTAGCCAGATGAGCTAACGCCCCTTCTTTAATCTTATATGATAACGTTTGTAAACGAATCTTTTTTGTTGGTGCAAATATAATGCAATATTCTGAAATAATTGCTATGTTTGCGGTAAATAATAGTTTAAAATAAAGAAATGCTGATTTATAATACGACTTTTCAGGTGGATGACGACGTTCACGATAATTTTCTGATTTGGATCAAAGAATCCTATATTCCCGAAGTACAGAAGCATGGTGCATTGAAGACGCCGCGTATCTGCCGGATATTGAGCCACCGGGAAGAAGGAAGTGCTTACTCCTTGCAGTGGGAGGTAGAGAGTAGTGGGTTGCTGCACCGCTGGCATCTGGAACAGGGAGTGCGCCTGAATGATGAACTTACAAAAATATTTAAGGATAAGGTGATTGGTTTTCCGACATTAATGGAGGTGATAGAGTGATTCAACCGGTAAAAGAAAAGATAATCCTGGGTATTGACCCCGGTACTACGATCATGGGATATGGGATCTTGAGAATAAAAGGAACCAAGCCCGAAATGGTTGCAATGGGGATTATCGACTTGCGTAAATTTGCCAATCACTATCTGAAACTACGTCATATTCATGAGCGTGTATTGAGTATCATTGAAAGCTATCTGCCTGACGAACTGGCTATTGAAGCACCATTCTTCGGCAAAAACGTGCAGTCGATGTTGAAGTTGGGGCGTGCGCAGGGAGTAGCAATGGCAGTGGCCCTAAGCCGTGACATACCAATCACCGAGTATGCTCCTTTGAAAATTAAAATGGCTATTACCGGAAACGGACAGGCCTCGAAAGAGCAAGTGGCGGATATGTTGCAGCGAATGCTTCGCTTTTCGAAAGAAGATATGCCTACTTTCATGGATGCGACAGACGGTTTGGCGGCCGCATATTGCCATTTTCTGCAAATGGGACGGCCGGCATTGGAAAAAGGATATAATAGTTGGAAAGATTACATAGCAAAGAACCCGGATAAGGTGAAATAATTGAGGATATAAGTTCTATGCTATAAGTTTATAGGTGCGATAAAGCACTATACATCAAAGGAAAGGGTTAAGATGAAGATGGGAACTAATTATTTAGCAATACTGGGAGTAACTACGATGACAACAGTGATGAGTTGTTCTTCTGCAAAAAAGGAATACGCTTCTTATGAACTCTATCCCGTTCGTTCGGGGAATCTTGTCGAAATGGAGTATGCTCCGGGGGCTACCAGGTTTACGCTTTGGGCGCCTACGGCTGATGAGGTACGCCTGATGCTTTATGATGCAGGGGAAGGTGGTCATGCTTACGAAACGGAGAAAATGGAACCTGCTGAAGACGGAACATGGACGGTGACCGTAGACAAAGATTTGCTGGGTAAATTCTACACCTTCAATGTGAAGATTGATGATAAATGGCAAGGAGATACACCGGGTATTAACGCTCGTGCTGTCGGAGTAAATGGCAAGCGTGCTGCTATTATCGACTGGAAATCGACCCAGCCGGAAGGGTGGGAGAGTGACCGGCGCCCTACCCTGAAATCTGCTGCCGATATGATTATCTACGAAATGCATCATCGTGATTTCTCGTCGGATTCTACTTCGGGGGTAAAGAACAAAGGAAAATATCTTGCCTTGACCGAACGAGGAACCATGAATGCTGATAAACGTCTGACAGGGATCGACCATTTGAGAGAACTGGGGATCACGCATGTACATCTGCTTCCTTCTTATGATTATGCTTCCGTAGACGAGACGAAGTTGGAAGAAAACCACTATAACTGGGGATATGATCCGCTGAATTATAACGTGCCGGATGGTTCTTATTCGACCGACCCTTATCAGCCTGCGGTTCGTGTGAAGGAGTTCAAACAAATGGTACAGGCATTACATCAGGCAGGTATCCGAGTGATAATGGACGTAGTGTACAACCATACGTTCAATACGATAGAGAGTAACTTTGAACGTACCGCTCCCGGTTACTTTTATCGCCGGAAAGAAGATGGTTCTCTGGCAAATGGCTCGGGATGCGGCAATGAGACTGCAAGTGAACGTCCTATGATGCGTAAATTTATGATCGAATCTGTCCTTTACTGGATTAATGAATATCATATTGACGGCTTCCGCTTTGACCTCATGGGAATACACGACATCGAGACGATGAACGAAATCAGGAAAGCTGTCAACAAGATTGATCCTACTATTTGCATTTATGGAGAAGGCTGGGCTGCTGAAGCTCCTCAATATCCGGCGGATTCGTTGGCCATGAAAGGAAATGTTGCCCGTATGCCGGATATCGCTGTCTTTTCGGATGAACTGCGTGATGGGCTTTGCGGACCTGTATGGGAAAAAGATAAAGGTGCGTTTCTTGCCGGTGTTCCGGGAGGAGAGGCGAGTGTAAAGTTTGGTATTGTGGGTGCGATTGAACATCCGCAAGTGCGCTGTGATTCGGTGAATTATAGCCGGCAACCTTGGGCGAAGCAACCTACACAGATGATTAGTTATGTTTCCTGTCATGACGGATTATGCCTTGTTGACCGAATAAAGGCAAGTATGCCGGGAATTACTCCCGAACAGTTGGTCCGTCTAGATAAATTGGCGCAAACGGTGGTCTTTACTTCACAAGGTATTCCTTTTATTTATGCTGGCGAGGAAGTGATGCGTGATAAGAAAGGAGTGGACAACAGCTACAAGAGTCCGGATGCGGTAAACGCTATTGATTGGCGGCGCAAAACTACGAATGAGGATGTTTTCACCTATTATAAGCGTTTGATTGACTTGCGTAAATCTCATCCCGCCTTCCGTATGGGAGACGCGGAAATGGTTCGGAGACATTTGGAATTCCTGCCTGTCGAGGGGAACAATCTGATTGCGTTCCTTTTGAAGGAGCATGCGAACGGTGACCGTTGGGAAGATATTATCGTTGCTTTCAACTCCCGCACTACTCCCGCACGTCTGGAAGTACCTGCCGGCAAATATACGGTAGTATGTAAGGACGGTGTGATAGATGTTCGCGGACTTGGGACGCAAACCGGACCGGAAGTAATTGTTCCCGGCCAGTCTGCACTGATTATGTATAAATAGATAAAAATAAAAGAATATGAGCCAAAATACATTCAGCATGGCGGGGGGCGTAGCACGCAACCCGCTTGTGCGTTTAGCCAAACCCGTCACGGCAACTATCGGGGCAGACGAACATATAGCCATTGTAGGACCGAACGGTAGTGGTAAAAGCCTTTTTGTAGATACGCTGATCGGTAAATATCCGCTGCGTGAAGGAGCGCTGCAATATGATTTTTCTCCTTCTGCTACTCAGACCGTTTATGATAATGTAAAATACATCGCTTTTCGTGATACCTATGGAGCTGCCGACGCCAATTACTACTATCAGCAACGTTGGAATGCCCATGACCAGGATGAGGCTCCCGATGTCCGCGAAATGCTGGGCGAGATCAAGGACGAGCAACTGAAAAACGAATTATTCGACCTTTTCCGTATCGAGCCTCTTCTGGATAAGAAGATTATCCTTCTTTCCAGTGGGGAATTACGCAAATTCCAGCTCACAAAGACCCTGCTGACTGCTCCCCGTGTTCTGATTATGGATAACCCGTTTATCGGACTGGATGCTCCTACACGCGAATTGCTTTTCTCTTTGCTCGATCGTCTGACGAAGATGTCGTCGGTACAGATAATTCTGGTGCTTTCCATGTTGGATGATATTCCTTCCTTCATTACCCATGTCATTCCCGTTGACAAAATGGAAGTCTTTCCGAAAATGGAACGTGAAGTCTATTTGGATGCTTTCCGTTCAAGAGATACGGTCGTTCCTTTTGACGATTTACAACAACGTATTATTGATTTGCCTTACAACGACAATAATTACGATGCCGACGAGGTGGTGAAACTAAACAAAGTCAGTATCCGCTATGGTGACCGTACTATTCTGAAAGAACTCGATTGGACTGTGCATCGTGGGGAGAAATGGGCATTGAGTGGAGAAAACGGCGCAGGCAAATCAACCTTGCTGAGTCTTGTTTGTGCGGATAATCCCCAATCGTATGCCTGTGATATCAGTCTGTTCGGACGAAAAAGAGGAACCGGGGAGAGTATCTGGGAAATTAAGAAACACATCGGCTACGTCAGTCCGGAGATGCATCGTGCTTACCTTAAAAACCTGCCGGCTATTGAGATTGTAGCAAGCGGTTTACATGATAGTATCGGGTTGTACAGACGTCCGCAACCGGAGCAGATGGATATTTGTGAATGGTGGATGGATGTATTCGGTATCGCAGCATTGAAAGATAAAGCATTCCTGCAACTTTCCAGTGGCGAGCAACGGCTGGCTCTGCTGGCACGTGCTTTCGTCAAAGATCCGGAACTGTTGATTTTGGATGAACCGCTTCACGGACTTGATACTTACAACCGTCGCCGGGTGAAGAAGGTGATTGAAGCCTTCTGCCAACGTAAAGATAAAACGATGATTATGGTGACACATTATGAATCGGAGCTTCCGGGCACGATAACAGACCGCATTTTCCTGAAAAGAAATTAGATGGTACACCGTTCAAGTTTGGTTTCTAATCTTCTTTTATGAATTGATTATTCTATTCATTTATATAAGTTATTAACTAAGGTTTTTCTCAAACCATTCTCACTATGATGAGAATTTTTTCTCATCATAGTGAGAACTTTTTCTCATTACTATGAGAATTTTTTCTCGTCATGGTGAGAATAATCCCTGCCCTGAATGTATCGTAACGGGGGTTCTGGAAGTAAATTGTGAACCTGCTTTCCGGGTTAGCCGAGTGGATGTGTAAACCAGAAACAGGAACCCTTTCCGGGTTCCGAATCTACTCCGATCTTTCCTCCGAGTTGTGTGATGATACTCTGGCAGATAGAAAGACCGAGACCGGTGCCGGGAATAAAATTATTGAGTTTGACAAAACGGTTGAATACAGCCGTTTGCTTTTCCGGTTCGATTCCTATACCCGTATCCTCTACGGAGAATTTCGCTTCTTTTCCTTTTATTTGGTAACTGATGGTTATACTCCCTTCGGAGGTAAATTTTAACGCATTTACTACGAAGTTTGATAATACTTGGTAAAGCCTACTTTTATCGCTGGTGAGTTGCAAATCCGGCAGATCGGGAGACAGGCGGAGTTCCACCTGCGGGGAGGTTCGCATCTGCATTGCTTGGTATAATTCATTGCATAACCGTTTGGCGTTCACTTTCTCGAAGGTAAAGTCAAAAGTTCCAGCTTCGATTTTTGACAAGTCGAGAATATCGGAAATAAGTTGTAGCAGGCGTTTGTTGTTCTCTTCGATGATGGTGACATACTGCAGTTTTTCTTCCGGATTGTCCGCCTCTTGCAGCATACTCGAAAAACCGACAATCGCATTGAGCGGTGTACGTATCTCGTGGCTCATATTGGCAAGGAAGGCAGACTTTAGCCGGTCGGATTCTTCTGCTTTCTCTTTAGCTTGAATGAGCATTCGTTCCGTTTCTTTCAGTTGGGTGATATCAAAGTTGATGCACAACATTTCGATGATATTATCCTGTGGGAGATAATTCCGGACCAACACATTCACGCGTGTCCACGTATAGTTTCCGTCAGCTCTGCGAATACGCATATCACGACATAATTTGCTACTTTCCCCTTTAATGACCTTATCCAGAAAATCAAGCATTACAGCCCGGTCTTCGGGGTGGAAGTGGGAGTGTATGCCGATGATTTCCGGTAGTGGGGTACCTTCTTTCTCTCCTACATTCCTGTACCAGCTGCTCAGGGCATAACCGTCCCGGCTCAAAGCGTCGAAATGGGCATAACCAACTTTGGCATAGTCGCCTACCAGGTCGAAGAAATTTTTGAACTCCTGAATCTTATTATAAGCAATGGTATTTTCGGTCTTGTCTACGTTAATCACCAAGTAATTGATCGGCTCATGATTATGATCGTACAGCGTAGTTACTTTGGTTGTTAAATCTATGCTGCCTCCCGAATTTTGTGACTGGTAGTATCCGTTTATCTTGGAAAATTCATAGCAGAATGTAAAGTCGGCGTCTTCATTATTTCTGAGTTTCTGTTTGATCTCTTCCGGAAGCAGGGGATTCTCGAACAGATTAACTCCCAAGACATCTTCTTTGCTGGCTATATGAAACATTTCCAGTTCCTTCTTGTTAAGGTCGATCAGGAGCCCGTCTTTATTGTATAATTCGATGCCTACGGGGATATTTTTATAGATATTATGCAGAATGCGTTCACTGTTTTGCAATGCCTGGTAAGCGGACGCCATATGTGGTCCGTCTTGTGTTTCGGCTATGCCATATATCTTGGTGTTTCCTGCCTCGTCTGTTTCCTGGTAACATATCTTGCTGCGTATCCATACACCTCCTTTAGGAGTATCGAGTAGATATACTTCTTCAATCGTCTGCTGTAATTCATCGAAAGAGTGGGAAGTGGTGTGTTGCTGGTCTTCCCTCAGAATCCGCTTGTTGAAATCATTGAAACTAATAATGCCATCCTCGTCGAGACCGAGAAGTTGGGCTATGAAGCCGGAGCATTTGTAACACTCTGTTTTTACATCTGCCTCCCACCAGCCGATGTTGGCTTTATTCATTAATTTCCGTAGGAAGATGTCTTCTCTGTGTGTGTCTGTTTCAGGCATTTTACAGTTTGTTCTGAAGGTTAAAAATTTGTTTAATATGTAAAAGTAGTCATTTTTGTCGGATTCCTGCTAATAAACCACCATTTTTAGGTATTGATAACTCCTTATTCTTTCGTGAACTTTGTGAAGAAATAAAATGTTCTATATATAATGCGTAGATATAAAAAGAAAGGAGATCATTAAGAATGAAAAAAATAGTATTACTTCGTCACGGAGAGAGTGTATGGAACAAGGAAAACCGTTTCACCGGCTGGACGGATGTAGACCTTACGGAAAAAGGAGTTGCCGAAGCCGAGAAGGCAGGGGAGACGCTGAGAGAATATGGCTTCAATTTCGATAAAGCCTATACTTCCTATCTGAAACGTGCAGTGAAAACTCTGAACTGCGTGCTTGATAAGATGAATCTCGACTGGATTCCCGTGGAAAAGAACTGGCGCCTGAATGAGAAGCATTATGGAGAGTTACAAGGGCTGAATAAAGCGGAAACCGCCGGGAAGTATGGGGAGGAACAAGTGCTTGTATGGCGCCGCAGCTATGACATTGCTCCTAATCCGCTTGCAGAGAATGACCTTAGAAATCCACGTTTCGACTATCGATATCACGAGGTACCCGATGCTGAACTGCCCCGTACCGAATCATTGAAGGATACCATTGAACGTATTATGCCTTATTGGGAATCAAATATATTTCCTGCATTGAAAACTGCCCATACTTTACTGGTGGTAGCTCACGGTAATAGTTTGAGGGGGATTATCAAACATCTGAAACATATTTCGGATGAAGATATTATAAAACTGAACCTGCCTACTGCCGTGCCTTATGTGTTTGAGTTCGACGAGAATCTTAATGTAGCTAATGACTACTTTCTGGGTAATCCCGAAGAAATCAGAAAATTAATGGAGGCAGTAGCCAACCAGGGAAAGAAAAAATAGAATAAAGTTATACATTAAAAAAATGAAGTTATGAATAAAGTTATAGAATTATTAGGAGATAAATCCTGTTATTATTTGGATCACACCTGTAAAACCATCGATAAATCGCTGATTCACATTCCCTCTCCCGATACAATAGATAAAATCTGGTTGGATTCAGATCGTAATATAAAGGTATTGAATAGCCTTCAGTCTCTCTTGGGGCATGGCCGATTGGCAAATACCGGATATGTGTCCATTCTTCCTGTCGATCAAGATATCGAGCATACCGCCGGGGCTTCTTTTGCTCCGAACCCGATCTATTTCGACCCGGAGAATATCGTGAAACTGGCTATTGAAGGCGGCTGCAACGCCGTGGCTTCCACTTTCGGAATCCTGGGTTCCGTAGCGCGTAAGTATGCCCATAAGATACCTTTCGTTGTGAAGTTGAATCATAATGAACTGCTTTCTTATCCGAACAGCTTCGACCAAGTGTTGTTTGGCACCGTGAAGGAGGCATGGAACATGGGGGCAGTAGCTGTCGGAGCCACTATCTATTTCGGTTCGGAACAGAGCCGCCGTCAGTTGGTAGAGATTGCCGAGGCGTTTGAATATGCGCACGAACTGGGTATGGCAACCATTCTGTGGTGCTATCTGCGTAACAATGATTTCAAAAAAGGAGCAATAGATTATCACTCTGCTGCCGACCTGACCGGACAGGCTGACCGCCTGGGTGTGACCATTAAGGCGGATATTGTGAAGCAGAAACTTCCGACGAATAACGGCGGCTTTAAAGCTATCGGCTTCGGCAAGGTGGACGAACGTATGTACACCGAACTGGCGACTGACCACCCGATTGACCTTTGCCGTTATCAGGTTGCTAATGGCTACATGGGGCGTGTAGGACTGATTAATTCCGGTGGGGAATCTCACGGAACTTCCGATTTGCGTGATGCCGTCATTACTGCCGTAGTGAATAAGCGTGCCGGAGGTATGGGACTGATTAGCGGACGTAAGGCTTTCCAGAAACCGATGAATAAAGGGGTAGAATTATTGAATGCTATCCAGGATGTTTATCTTGATCCGTCAATAACGATCGCTTGATACGGTTGTGAATGGAAATAATTTCTTATCTTTGACTATTAGATAGTTAACCATTAAAAAAATAAGAGTATGAAGTTTTTTATTGACACAGCCAATTTGGAGCAGATTAAGGAGGCACATGACCTCGGTGTACTTGACGGAGTGACTACCAACCCTTCGCTCATGGCGAAAGAAGGTATTAAGGGAACACAGAACCAGCGTGACCATTATGTCAAGATATGTAATATCGTCAACGGTGATGTGAGTGCTGAGGTGATAGCGACCGATTATGAAGGGATGATTCGCGAAGGCGAGGAGCTGGCGGCGCTTAATCCGCATATCGTAGTGAAAGTGCCTTGTATTGCCGACGGTATCAAAGCCATCAAGTATTTCACGGAGAAAGGAATACGCACGAACTGTACGCTGGTCTTTTCGGTGGGACAGGCGTTGCTGGCGGCTAAAGCCGGGGCAACTTATGTATCTCCTTTCGTCGGCCGTCTGGATGATATTTGTGAAGATGGGATAGGACTTGTCGGGGATATTGTACGTATGTACCGCACGTATGATTACAAGACACAAGTGCTGGCAGCTTCTATCCGTAATACGAAGCACATTATCGAATGTGTGGAAGTGGGGGCGGATGTTGCTACTTGCCCGTTGAGTGCCATTAAGGGATTGTTGAATCATCCGTTGACGGATTCGGGACTGAAAAAATTCCTGGAAGACTATAAAAAAGTCAACGGTTGAGAGTAGACAAGGCTCAATATATAGAACAAACGGTGAACATCAGGCAGTTCGTTGCTGCACAGTGTTCACCGTTTTTTATTTTTTAGTTGTCGGATGGCTATTCGTTTTTCTTTTCCTGTTTCCGCTTTTCCTTATACTGTGTCGGCGTTTCGCCTGTATATTGTTTGAAAGCCGTACTGAAATAGCGGGAAGTAGTAAACCCGACTTTCTCGGCGATTTCCGTAAATGACAGTTCCGTGCCAGTCATTAATGTGATCGCTTTCTCCATTCTGAATTTGTTAATATAATCATTGGCCCCCATATCGGTAAGAGCTTTTAGCTTGTTATAGAGCGAAGCCCGGCTCATGCCGATTTCTTTGCAGACCAGAGCGACATCCAGATTACTGTTATCCAGATTTTCCTGGATAATCTTATTCATTTTGAGTAAGAATGTTTCGTCCGCCTGACTGAACGTGCTTTCTTCCGGGGCAGGAATCAAGCCGGCATTCAGATACCTTTTCTTGGTATGTTCGCGGTTTTTCAACCGGTTGCGGATGAGTTCCATTAACATTTCTATTTCAAAAGGCTTGGTGAGATAGGCGTCTGCTCCGTTTTTGTAACCGCTCAGCTGGCTTTGTTTATCATCTCTTGCTGTCAGCAGGATGATAGGGATGTGGCTGATAGTAATATCCTCTTTGATGTTTTTACACAATTCATATCCGTTCATTCGCGGCATCATTACATCACTGACGATGATATCCGGAGTATGGCTCTTGATAAGTTGAAGGGCTTCTACACCGTCTGCAGCAATTACGATCCGCTTGAAATATTCTCCTAATGATTTTTTCAGGAAGTCCGTCAGGTCGGAATTGTCGTCCACTACCAGAATACTGTAAGGGGTCGTGTCGAAATTGTCCTCATCAGGAATCTGTTCATTGTCATTGTCGCCTATCAGTTCGTTCAGATATGCCTTAGGCTGGCAGATAATTTCTTCGGTCTTTTGCTTCAGTGGCAGTTCAAAGAAGAAAGTTGCACCTGCTTCCTGATTGTTGCGGGCACCGATAGAACCACCATGCAGCTCAACCAGAATCTTGGAATAAGATAATCCGATTCCCGTTCCGCTTTGTTCTCCTGTCCCTTGATAGAAACGGGTAAAGAGTTTCCGGGTGTCTACTTGCTGCAATCCGTTTCCCTGGTCGATTATGGAAATACGTATTCTGCTTTCTTCTGAAAGCAATTCGGAGGTAATTGTAATTTCCGTATTTTCAGGACTATGTTTGAGCGCGTTGATAAGCAAGTTGCTTAAAATAGTCTCGCACTTGTCCTTATCGAAACTGACAGTTTCAATCCGTGGGTCGAGCTCATAACGGATTCGCACATTCTTGGCTTCACCTTCACTGATAAAGTCTTGTGATACGTCCTCAATCCATTTATTGAGCGGATGAGGCTGTATCTGCATTTTACTTTCTCCGACTTCCATTTTACGCACATCAAGCACCATGTTAATCAGGTTCTTCATACGTTGTGACTGTCTGTAAATAGCTTTCAGCGGAAGGTATTGATGATCTTCGGAGGAGAGTGATTTCAATATTCTGCTAAGTGGAGCGTGTATCAGTGTCAACGGTGTACGAAGCTCGTGGCTGATATTGATAAGGAAGCGTACTTTTTCTTCATACACTTGTTGCTCGTGCTCTTTCATAGCCCATTTGAGCTTTTCCTCTTTGCGTTTCAAGGTTCTTCGGAAAGTCTCTATAATAACGGCGACAACGAAAACTGCGCAACTGAGGATGAACCACCATGTACGATACCAGGGAGGAAGAATCGTTAACTCCAGTACTTCTTGGTTAGGAATCCAACTACCGTCTTTGGCCGTACAGGAAGCCATGATTTTATAACTGCCCGGTGGCAGTGAGCGTATAGCCAGTTCAGGGTTGTAGGATTCGATTTGTTGGTCATTCAACCCTTCTATCTGGTATTTATATACTTTTTGGCGGAAAATGTCTTCCTCTTTCGACATGATTCGGATAGTAATATTGCTGTTCCAAGGAGCGGAGATACCTTTCGGATTGCCGTTTAACTTATCGTTGACGGATTCTCCGTTGATAATGACATTTGACAATTGGAGTTGTGGAAGTTCGGAGGTAGTCAGCGGGAGCTTGCTGTTGATATGAAGCAAGCCTTTTACACCGCCCATGTAGATATCTCCCTGCATACTTAATAATTGAGGCTTGGAAAGATATTCGTTTAGAATAGCTCCATCCGACTCTCCGAATAGGACAAACTTCTTTTCTTTGATCAACCAGGCAAAGAGCATACTGTCGGCTCCTATCCATACTTTTCCCTGCTGGTCGCATACGAGCAGAGTAATTTCGCCGAACAGGGAAGTCGGTATCAGAGTCTTTGTCTTGGTTCCGGGATGATAATGTATCAATCCGTAATTGCTCCCGATCCAGAAGTGCCCTTCTTCATCCCGTGAAACGGAGTTGATAACAGTATCTTTCCGGCAAGAGTACAATGCTTTCAACCGGTTTGTACGGTTATCCAGTTCGTAGATGTGTTTTGTATCGTTTATATAAGTATAATCCTGATAATTGCCAATAGGTAAAAGGGTACCGATGATATCTTGCCCTTCCTGCTCGGTAGCAATATTGAAAGTCTGTTCTTTCAGATTGTATTTATAAACATGATCTCCCAGGAATAATATGCTGTGAGGCGTGTTTTGTAGTAAATTCACGGCTTTTCCTCGGTTACAGAGACGGGTGTTCGTTTCATTATCGACAATGGTGAAGGGATGTTTTTCTCCTGTTGCCGGATTGAAAATGAATACTCCCTGCGAGAAAAGGGAAATTAATAATTTACCGGGAGTAAACGGACAGATAGAGGCTACTTTGTCTTCCCAAGTCGAAGGGTAATGGGCGAATTTCTCCGTAAACGGGTTAAAGCTGTTTATGCCTCCTCCGTCCGTACCTATCCAGATCCGGTTTTCGGATTCCTGAAAAAGGCTCAAAACGGTGGAGTTGCTTAATCCGCGGTCATTGCCGGGCAATACATCTTTATATGTTTTCATAGAAACTTCCCGGATGCTGATTAATCCGTTTCGGATGCTGCCTGCCCACATATTATTATTCCGATCGTTATAAAGACATAAGATCGAATTGGCAGGAAGTGAATAGTTATCTCTTCCGGGGATGTGTTCCAGTAAGGAAAATTGTCCCGTTTCCGGGTCAAGGATATTGATGCCTCCTCCGTCTGTTCCAATCCATATCTGCCCTTCCCGTTCGGCGAGGCTTAATACAACATTGTTGCTCAGAGAAGAATTGCGGGTGGTATAGGTGGCTAGCAGTTTTCCGTCGCGGGTCAGGCAATTCAAGCCTCCGTTGTAAGGTGCCACCCATATCCTTTTCTGTGAATCGATGAATATATTCATGATTTCTTTTCCGCAATCGAAAGGAGGAGGGTTATATTTTCCGGTTTTTAAGTCGAGTAGTAGTAAGCCCTGCCACCGGCTACAACAGAGCAGGGTATGTTCATCCCAAAGGGTCAGCAGGGTGACATTGTAATTCAACTCCCGCTCAAATGATTGCAAGAGGCGTAAGGAAGCATCCTGATAATTATAGAAAAAGATTTTATTTTTTGAACCGAACAAGACACCGCCTTTTGTCAGGCAAACTGAATAAACGATAATGTTATTTCCCGACTCATTCGTTGGTATGAAGAAGTCATCACTCTGCCGTCGATAGCGCGCCACTCCTTTGTCCGTCAGAATCCAGATATTGTTTTGTTCGTCTTCTATCATCTGATAGATAAAATTATGTGGAATGGAATGAGGATCATCGGCCTGATGAACATATTTTTTGAGTTCATGCCCGTCGTATCGTCCCAGCCCGGAACGGGTTCCAATCCATACAAAGCCTTGTTCATCCGTCAGGATACAGCGCACGGTGGAAGGTAGTCCGTCTTTCAGGGAGATTTGTTTATAGTAATAATGTCCGGCTTGAAGGGGGAGAAGGCCGGTAAACTGTATGATAAATGCTACGCATAGTAGTACCAATATGTTTTTTCTCATGAAATCAGGTCAGTTTAACTGAAACAAAGATAATGTATTCGGATGAATATTACTTAAATCAGCTCTCTTATTTTTTAGTTTTTATCCCTATCTTTGCTCGAAAATATACGATTATGATTACCGAAGAACTACAAAAACTTTATCTGGCATATACGGGAGTTCCCGCCGAGAATATAACAGAATTACCTTCTTCCGGCTCCAATCGCCGTTATTTCCGGTTGGCGGGGGTGCAAACATTGATCGGAGTTTATGGAACCTGTATCGATGAGAATGAGGCTTTTCTTTATATGGCGGCCCATTTCCGCAGATGCGGTTTGCCTATTCCTGAGATTCACATCGTGTCGGAAGATAAAACCTATTATCTGCAAGAAGATTTAGGAGACACTTTGTTGTTTCATGCCATAGAGAAAGGACGTGCCACGAGTGTCTTTTCCGAAGATGAAAAAGAACTGCTTCGAAAGACGATTCGCCTGCTGCCCGCTATCCAGTTTGCCGGGGCGGACGGATTTGATTTCTCCCGTTGCTATCCCCAGCCGGAGTTTAACCAACGTTCTATCCTTTGGGACCTGAATTACTTTAAATACTGTTTTCTCAAGGCTACCGGCATGGAGTTTCAAGAGGATAAACTGGAAGATGATTTCCAGAAGATGAGCGATGTTCTGCTTCGTAGTTCTTCTGCCACTTTTATGTATCGTGACTTCCAAAGTCGTAATGTGATGATTAAAGACGGCGAACCATGGTTTATTGATTTTCAGGGCGGACGTAAGGGACCGTTCTATTATGACATTGCTTCTTTCTTATGGCAGGCAAAAGCAAAATATCCTGATAGTCTCCGTCAGGAACTGCTGCAAGAATATATTGAAGCACTCCGCAAATACCAACCAATTGACGAACCTTATTTTTATAGCCAGCTTCGCCATTTTGTACTTTTCCGTACTTTGCAAGTGCTTGGAGCCTATGGCTTTCGTGGCTACTTCGAAAAGAAGCCCCACTTTATCCAGAGTGTTCCTTATGCTATCGGGAACCTGCGCGAACTGTTGAAAGAGGAATATCCGGAATATCCGTATCTCTGTAAAGTACTGCGTGAACTAACCGGGCTGAAACAATTTACGGACGATCTGAAAAAGCGCCAGCTCACAGTCAAAGTCATGAGTTTTGCTTATAAGAAAGGGATTCCTGACGATCCGACAGGCAATGGGGGCGGCTATGTTTTTGATTGCCGCGCTGTAAATAATCCCGGAAAATATGAACGTTACAAACCTTTTACCGGACTGGATGAACCGGTGATTACCTTCCTCGAAGAAGACGGAGAGATTCTTCGTTTTCTCGATCATGTTTATGCCTTGGTGGATGCTTCCGTGAAACGATATATGGAACGGGGATTTAGTAATTTATCTGTTTGTTTTGGCTGCACTGGAGGGCAACATCGTTCTGTTTATTCCGCCCAGCATTTGGCGGAGCACCTTAATAAGAAATTCGGAGTAAAAGTAGAATTGGTGCATCGTGAACAGAATATAGAACGTACGTTTGAAGCAACTATATAGAAGACTAATGAAAGCTATGATATTTGCTGCCGGTTTGGGCAGCCGGCTGAAACCGTTGACCGACTCTATGCCGAAAGCCCTTGTTCCCATAGCCGGACGTCCGATGCTGGAACATGTTATCCTGAAACTGAAAGCATCCGGTTTCACCGAAATTGTGATTAATATTCACCATTTCGGTGAACAGATACTCGATTTTCTGAAAGCTAATGATAATTTCGGACTTACCATACATATTTCCGACGAGCGTGAACAGTTGCTTGATACGGGAGGAGGAGTCAGGAAAGCCTGTACTTTCTTTGAACATTCCGATGAGCCTTTTTTAGTGCATAATGTCGATATTCTTTCGGATGTGGACCTAAAGGAATTATACGACTATCATTTACAAAACGGCAGTGTGGCTACTTTGTTGGCCAGTCGGCGTAAAACTTCACGTTATCTGCTTTTTGATACGGACAGGAGGCTTTGCGGCTGGATTAATAAAGACACGGGACAAGTGAAGCCGGAAGGCTTTCGACCGGATGAATCACGTTATCAGGAATATGCATTCAGTGGTATTCATGTTCTTTCACCTGCTATTTTCCGCTTGTTGGATGTTCCTTGTTGGGAAGGCAAATTCTCTATTATGGATTTTTATCTTGCTACCTGCCGGCAGGTGGAGTTTTCCGGTTATCTGGTAGAAGATTTGCGACTCATTGATATCGGTAAGCCTGAAACACTGGCTAAGGCCGAAGGCTTTTGTACCGGAACACTACATAGCGATGCCTAACGGGGCCAAACAGCTCTGTTTTAGCATGAAACAAAAGATTTGCGTAAATTTACCCGGTTGAACAAACTATATTGTAAACTACGCAAATCTTGCTGTATGGAAAATAGATATCATCAGACTTTGGTAAATGAGATAACGGATAAATTGTTACATAATATTTTTTTATGATTTATCTGTAGGATTGGAATTATACGATAGAGCTGGTCTCATGATAGATATTAACCATTCTCGGTTGAAATTACTGGGAGGCAAAGAAAAAAAGATCTTTTAGGACGTAATTTGTTCAATCATACGGCTTTTTCTGATGAAATAAAGCAGCAAATTAAAAAAGGAGAAAGCCGTCCTCCTCTTTCATCTGAAAAGTAGACTAGACCACTATTTTCTTATTTCTTTTTTTGATTCAAAAAATGTTCAAAGATGTCTATTGTATTATTATTAATCGATGAAATGGGTGGTTTTAGACAAATTTGGAAAAAACATAGCTGTTTTTAAACACTTCACTTTAAACTACGTCTTTATATTTGCAATGAATTTCAACGAAAGGGAATTCAGAAAAAACTTTTTAATCTTTAATTTAATAACTTATAAAAATGACTTCTATGAAGAACCTATTGAAAGTTTTTCTAATGTGTTTCATTACGTTATTTGCTTTTGCAGGGCAAATGATGGGACAACAAAAGACCATTACAGGTAGGGTAGTGGATGCTCTTAATGAGGGTATGCCTGGTGTTAATGTACAAGTAAAAGGTACTACCTCAGGAACAATAACTAATATTGATGGCGATTTTTCAATTTCCGTACCTAATACAAAGTCTGTATTAGTATTTACTTTTATTGGATATGTGAAGCAGGAAGTTGCTGTGGGAAACCAAACAAAACTGAACATTCAAATGAAAGATGATACACAGAGTTTGGATGAAGTCGTGGTAGTTGCTTATGGAACAGCTCGTAAAGGTGATTTGACAGGAGCACTGACAACGATGAGACCAGATGCGAATGAAGCTGCAAAAGCCGTTTCCATAGATAATCTGTTGGAAGGAAAAGTTGCCGGTCTAGTCGTGAGCACGGCTTCTTCCAATCCGGGAGCTGCTTCGTCCATTACGATTCGTGGAGCTAGTTCGTTGCGAGGTGATAATCAGCCTCTTTATGTCATTGATAATATTCCGCAAGCTTCAACTGGAGAATTTTCTTCTTCGGGTATTAGCGGAGACTTTCAGATTGCTCAAGATCCGCTGTCATCATTGAACCCTGCCGATATAGAGGATATTACGATATTGAAAGACGCATCCTCTACTGCTATTTACGGTTCTCGTGGTGCGAACGGTGTTATATTGATAACTACTAAAAAAGGTAAGGAGGGCAAAGCTAAAGTGAATGCTTCGGCTACTTTTACTATTGCTAATGCAAGCAGGTTGTTAGAGATGATGAATTTAGAGGAATATGCTGCTTATCATAATTCAAGAATTACGGATGGCAAAGTGCCTTTCCATATTGTTGGAGATGAGGTGAGATATGTATTTAATGGAGCTTACGATAAATATGATCCTGCTGATCCTGAAACTTATAATGTAGTAAATTATCGTAACTGGCAGAAAGAAATCTATACTTCTGCTTTTTCTCAGAACTACTCTTTATCAGTAAATGGTGGTGCAGGTAAGACAACTTATTATATTTCCGCTAATTTTAAAGATATTAATGGTACTGTGAAGCAGACCGGTTTGAAGCAAGGAGACTTGCGTGCAAATTTGAGTGCGCAGCTTTCCAAATCTGTAGATTTAAACATGGCGTTAAGCGGATCCTTGCGACAGAATAATATGATGGCAGGTGGTAATACTCTTGGCGGTGCTACTGGTGCTATTTCACGTACTGCTCTTGATTATGCTCCTTTCGAATTGCCGGAGAATGACCCGTCTTTTACAAATGAAAATAAAACGAATGTGTTCAGCTGGCTGAATGATTATGTGGACTTGACAGATGACAAAACTTTTAAAGCTAGTTTGAATCTGAATTGGAAAATAAATAAGTTTTTCACTTATAGTCTTCGTGCAGGTGGTAATATCAATACGAATGATCGCAAACGATGGTATGGAATGCAATTGTATCAAGGAATGAATAATCAGGGTTATCTGGCAACCTCTAATCTTTCAAAAAGTAATTATTCAGTAGAAAATATAGTGAACTATAATACGAAACTTGGTAGTGTAGGTACATTGGCTGCAACAGTCGGTATGACTTATGATGATTATAATTTTCTAAATAAAAATGTGATTGGAAAGAACTTTACGATGTTTGAGTTTCGTGAGAATGGAATGCATATGGCAGGTGATGTAATTACGTCGCAGCCTATACAAAAAGATTATCAGTTACTTTCTTATTTGGGACGAGTTAATGTTAGTTTGCTTGATAAATATTTGATTACAGCTTCTTTGCGTGCCGATGGTTCCAGTAAGTTTGCGAAAAATAATCGTTGGGGATATTTCCCTTCTGCATCCATAGCTTGGCGTATGGAACAAGAAGAATTTTTGAAAGATGTTTCATGGCTGAATCAATTGAAGTTGCGTTTCAGCTATGGTGCAACCGGAAATCAAAGTATTGATCCTTATACTACTTTTTCGATGTATGGACAAGGATCTGGTGAAATCTCATATGCGGATGGAACAGGAAATAAAACGACTGCAATGGTGGTGACCAACTTGTCAAACAGTAGTTTGAAATGGGAAAAAACATCTTCATGGAATGTCGGATTGGACTTTGGTTTGTTTAATTCCCGTTTGAGTGGTACCTTGGATATCTATCAGAAGAAAACAACAGATTTGCTTATTTCAAGGAATTTGCCGGGATCAGCTGGATTTAGTTCTACTTATTACAATCAAGGTTCATTGAATAATAAAGGTGTTGAATTTTCTTTGAATGCACAAATCATTGACAGTTCATCTTGGAAATGGTCTGTAAGTGGTAATATCGGTGTCAATAGGAATGAAATTTCAGATTTAGGTTTGTTGCCTGCTGATTTTGGATGCTTGGGTGAGAGAGTTGGGTATTATGGTAATAGTTTAGGGGATCATTTTGGTGTAGGGCATATTTTCTTGGCAGGTGAAGCTCCGGGATTATTTTATGGTTATGTGACTCAAGGGATTGTCCAAAAGGAAGATATAACAGAAAATGGAATTAAGTACATTAAACAAGATGGAAGTGTGGGATATTACCAAACGGTGAATAAAACGACTCCGGTAGCCGGTGACGTGAAGTATGTGGATAGAAATGGAGATGGTGTAGTGGATGACAATGATCGCGATATTATTGGTAACCCGAATCCTGATTTTACTTATGGTTTTCAGACTAAAGTATCTTGGAAATCCTTGTCGTTGTCTGCATCCTTTAATGGGGTACAGGGTAGGGATATTTTAAATGTAGGTAATCGTTACAATAACACTCCGGGAACTAAATCGAATAATGTGACGCGTAAAGCGTTCCAAAATATGTGGACGGATGAGAATCCAAGTAATTTATATCCGAAATCAACATTTGTCGTACAAAATATGGTGATGGATCGTTATGTGGAAGATGGCAGTTATTTGCGTTGTTCTGATATTACACTGAGTTATGTACTTCCTGCCAAATGGACGAATAAGATTGGCATAAAGAATACATCTGTTTATGCTTCTGTAAAAAATGCGTTTGTGATAACAGATTATAGTGGTTATGATCCTGAAGTAAATAGTTTTGCTTTTGACGGTTTACGTCCGGGTGTTGATATGAACTCATATCCGACTCCTCGTTCATTTGTTTTTGGCTTAAATTTAACATTCTAATTTCTAAAATCACGAAGACATGAAAAGAATTAAATATTATATTTTATTATTGGCGTCAGTTGGCTGTTTCTCAGCCTGTACCTCTTGGTTGGATGAAGATCCGGTCTATTCTCAGAATAATGCAGTTGTTTTTTCATCAAGGAGTAATGCCGAATTGGCTCTGTTGGGATGTTATGGATATATGACGACAACAGGGGCGTATGGACAAATGTGGCAGGAACTGCCTATCATAGCTTCCGGATTTGCTTTCGGACAGCGTACTGCTTCTACGGCAATTTCATTGGAGGCTGTACCTAGTGATGACTTGATTCCTATAGCCTGGAATGGGATGTATAAAGTGGTGACTGAAGTAAATGCTTTTTTGGAAAGTTTGGACAAAAGCAGTTTGAGCGATACAGATAAGGTACAAATGGGAGGGGAGGCTAAATTCTTGAGAGGATTAGCTTATTATAATTTGGTTTCTTTGTTTGGTGATGTGCCATTAAAAACGGCTGCCTCTTCATCGGATGGTATTTCTGTACCTCGTTCCCCTCAAGCTGAGGTTCTGGCTTTGGTAGTTCAGGATATGAAAGATGCTATGGCTATTGATAGTAAGATTGTAGATGGGCGTGCGAATTCATGGGCTGCAAAAGCTTTTTTAGGTAAGGTTTATTATAAAATGGCGTGTCTGGGTATTGACGAAACTGCAAATTGGACGAATGCCAAGAATATGTTTGACGATGTTTATGAAGCTCATATTTTCGATCTTGAACCTAAATTCGGAGATTTGTTTGGTGATTATGTGACCGGATCAAAGGAGGCTATTTTTCAGTTGAATTTTACAACTTCTTCTACCGTTTGCTTTAATCGTGCAAGTAATCGTTTTGCTCCTCCGCAGGCTACTACGGGAATTTCTTGGGGAACTTATAAAGCGTCTAAAGCTGCTTATGATTTACATGAAGGTACTTATCCGGGAGATCCTCGAATTAATGAGACATTTTTGACTCGCTGGAGAAACCGTAGCGGTAACAACCAGGCTAATCCAAAGCCGACTGTGGGAGATGTACTTTCACCTAATGACTCTACTTACTTGTATCCTTATTTTGCATATGTAAATGGTGATATTGACGAGTATGTGATGAAGAATGGTGTTGCTACCAAAGAAAAAAAGAAATATGTAGGAAAGTTGCCTTATAAAGCATTCATTGATCCCAAGAACCCTACTATTGAGACTATTGAAAATTATGCTTCAACGCATGGCGTTACATTGGAAAATGTAGCTATCACCAAATGTTTAAAAGAAGTTTTTGTAAAAACCGGATCTCAAAATGCTTGGCCATGTTTTCAGAAGTTATATGATCAGAATCAGGTAGGTACAGCGAGTCATAAAAACTTAATGGTTTACCGTTATGCTGAAATGTTATTGTTGATGGCAGATGTGTACAATGAATTGGGGGACACTCCTAAAGCCATATCATTAGCAAAAGAAGTTCTAAATCGTGCACGTAATTCGGGTATGAAAGTTTCTGCTCAGCCGGCTGACTGGCCGACATCCTTGAATCAGGAAGAAGTAAGACAGAAATTGTTTTTTGAGCGTATCATAGAACTTTGCGGTGAGCCCGGAATGTATGAAATGCCTCGTATTCGTGGGACAAAGTATTTTAAGATGGCTTTGGAGTTACATAATAATCATGAAATAACGATAGCATCTGACGCATTGTATCCTGCTAGTTCTAATGCTTGGTTAGATCGTATTTATAATGGTACAAGAGGATTGACGGATGAATTTTTGAAAAAGAATTTGTTATTGCCAATTCCTAGTAGCGAGATTGACGCCAATCCGGCCCTTACTACTTCAGACAATAATTTTGGCTATACGAATTAAGTAGAAGCTTAAACCCCTTAAATGACCTGATAAATTTCCGGATGCGGGGATATTTGTCCTGGCATCCGGAATTTAGGGTTATAATCAGTCCTTTTGAACATTTATGGAAATAAAATGGCGATAAATGGAAGTCGATTATTAATCAAAAAGCTTATTTTTGCCGATGATGAATTCTTCGTTTACTTAATTTATTATATATGAAAAATCTACAATCCGGACTATTTTACTCTTTGACTGGCGTTACCGCCGTAACTTCCCTTGTTTCTTGTTCAATCAAACAAAAGCCTGCGGAGCAGAAACCACTGAATATCGTCTACATAATGACAGACGATCACACAGCACAAATGATGAGCTGTTACGACACACGCTACATGGAAACACCGAATCTTGACCGCATTGCTGCCGACGGTGTACGTTTTACCCAAAGCTTTGTTGCCAATTCTTTAAGTGGTCCCAGTCGCGCCTGTATGATAACAGGAAAGCATAGTTGCGCCAATAAATTCTATGATAATACCACTTGCGTATTTGACAGTTCGCAACAGACTTTCCCGAAGCTGTTGCAGAGAATCGGCTATCAGACAGCATTGGTGGGTAAATGGCATCTTGAAAGCCTGCCCTCCGGCTTTGATTACTGGCAGATAGTCCCCGGACAAGGTGACTACTACAATCCGGATTTCATTACGCAAAATAATGACACTATTCAAAAACATGGGTATCTTACGAACCTTATTACTGATGATGCTATCGACTGGATAGAGAATAAACGCAATCCGGAGAAGCCTTTCTGCCTTTTGATACATCATAAGGCAATTCACCGTAACTGGCTGGCAGATACTTGTAATTTGGCTTTGTATGAAGATAAAACCTTCCCGTTACCGGATAACTTCTTTGACGATTACGAAGGTCGTCCCGCTGCCGCTGCACAAGAAATGAGCATTGTAAAGGATATGGACATGATTTATGACCTCAAAATGCTCCGTCCTGATAAAAAATCCCGTTTGAAATCCTTGTATGAGAAATATATCGGTCGTATGGATGAAGCGCAACGTGCCGCATGGGACAGATTTTACACTCCGATTATAGATGATTTCTATAAACAGAATCTTCAGGGTAAGGAACTTGCCAATTGGAAATTCCAGCGTTATATGCGTGATTACATGAAGACTGTAAAATCACTGGATGACAATGTTGGTCGCGTACTCGATTACTTGAAAGAGAAAGGTTTACTGGATAACACACTTGTAGTCTACACTTCTGATCAGGGATTCTATATGGGCGAACACGGTTGGTTTGACAAACGTTTCATGTACGAAGAATCTATGCGTACACCGCTTGTCATGCGTCTGCCGAAAGGATTCGACCGCAGAGGTGACATCACCGAAATGGTTCAAAACATTGACTATGCACCTACTTTCCTCGAACTGGCGGGAGCAGAGATACCTTCCGATATTCAAGGTGTATCTCTTGTGCCTTTGTTGAAAGGTGAACATCCGAAAGACTGGCGGAAAGCTCTTTACTATCATTTCTATGAATATCCTGCTGAACACATGGTGAAACGTCATTACGGTGTACGCACAGACCGCTATAAACTGATTCATTTCTATAATGATATCAACTGGTGGGAACTATATGACCTGCAAGCTGATCCGTCGGAAATGCACAATCTCTACGGACAACCAGAATACGAACCGGTGGTGAAGGAGTTGAAAGAAGAAATGCTGAAACTTCAGGAGCAATACAATGATCCTGTCCGTTTCTCACCGGAACGTGACAAGGAATAAATCCAATGTACATACATCATGAAAAAATATATCTTAATCATTCTCATTCTGCTTTCGCCATTGCCGGTGTTTTTGCAGGCTGATAACTTAACATCCCCTTTTAATTCAATAGTTCCACGCCCGGCACAAATTACGCCGGGTAGTGGTAGCTTTATCTTTTCTGCAAAAACTACATTTGCAGTAGAAAATCAGGAACAGGCCACAATTGCTCACAACTTTATCGATTTGTTTGTCCATGCTGCCGGGATAACCCCCATGTTAAATGTCGGGAGCAAGGAGGGGCAAGTCCTTTTCGTGACAGATTCTTCTTTAAAAACTGAAGCGTATCTGTTAAAGGTTACGCCGGAACAGATACTTATTAAAGCTTCGGATACAAAGGGCTTTTTTTATGCATTACAATCTATCCGCCAACTTCTGCCTGCTGCCATAGAATCGGGACAACCGGTAAAGAATGTCGCGTGGAGTGTTCCGGCAGTGACAATTCAGGATGAACCTCGTTTTGGTTTCCGGGGATTACTGTTGGATCCGGTACGTTGTTTTATTCCTAAAGAAAATGTACTGCGGATTATCGACTGTATGGCGATGCTGAAAATCAATAAACTTCATTTTCATCTGACAGATGATAACGGTTGGCGGATTGAAATCAAGAAATATCCTCGTTTAACGGAAGTCGGTGCATGGAGGGTAGACCGTACGGATGTGCCTTTCCACTCACGCCGTAACCCGAAACGGGGAGAACCAACGCCGATAGGCGGTTTCTACACACAGGAAGATATCAGGGAAATAGTGGCTTATGCCGCTGACAGGCAGATTGAAGTTATTCCCGAGATAGATGTACCGGCACATAGTAATGCGGCGCTTGCTGCATATCCTCAACTTGCCTGTCCGGTCGTGAAAGACTTTATCGGTGTACTTCCCGGATTGGGAGGACGGAACTCAGAGATTATTTATTGTGCGGGAAACGATAGTGTATTTACCTTTCTGCAAGATATTTTCGATGAAATTCTGACACTTTTCCCTTCCCGCTATATTCATGTTGGGGGAGATGAGGCACGAAAGACGAACTGGGAAAAATGCCCGCTTTGTCAGAAGCGGATGAAAAAGCAGCATTTGACTAATGAAGAAGATTTACAGGGCTACTTTATGAAGCGTATCAGTGATTATCTGCGTAAAAAAGGACGTGAAGTGATTGGTTGGGACGAGTTGACAAACAGTTCTTTTCTTCCCGAAGAGTCTATTATACTTGGTTGGCAGGGAATGGGAACGGCTGCCCTGAAAGCTGCCGAAAAGGGACATCGATTTATTATGACTCCGGCACGTATCATGTATCTGATCCGTTATCAGGGACCTCAATGGTTTGAACCGGTAACATATTTCGGAAACAATACACTGAAAGATGTTTTTGACTACGAGCCTGTGCAGAAGGATTGGAAACCGGAATATGAATCTTTATTAATGGGCATACAAGCTTGTATGTGGACAGAATTTTGTAATAAGCCGGAAGACGTGGATTATCTCTTGTTTCCTCGTCTGGCTGCTCTGGCAGAAGTAGCATGGACGCCCACGGGCACAAAAGATTGGTCCGGTTTCTTGAAACGGATGGATGTATATAATGCACATTTGGCGGAAAAAGGGATTGTTTATGCCCGTTCGATGTATAATATCCAGCAAACGGTGACACCGGTGAACGGACATCTGGAGGTGAATCTGGAATGTCTCCGTCCGGATGTGGAAATTCGCTATACGCTGAATGGCAGTAACCCGGCGATGTCCTCACATCGTTATGACGGACCTATCCGTGTGACAAAAACGCAAATGGTGAAAGCCGCCACCTTTATGGACGGCAAGCAAATGGGAGAAATCCTGGACTTGCAGCTTACATGGAACAAAGCCACGGCAAAACCATTGCTTGGTAATAAGAAAAATGAAATGTTATTAGTCAACGGATTGCGGGGAAGCCTGAAATATACTGATTTCGAATGGTGTAACTGGAGCCGGAATGATTCAATTTCTTTCACCATAGATTTGCTTGGTAAGGAAAAATTGAATAAATTTGCCATTGGTTGCATTACGAATTATGGAATGGGAGTGCATAAACCGAAAATGATCCGTGTGGAAGTTTCCGATGATAACCGGACATACTGTGCCATAGGGGAGTTGAACTTTTCTTTGGAAGAAATTTATAAGGAAGGAACTTTTAGAAATGATTACTCGCTGGATATGGGTGGCGTATCTGCCCGTTATGTACGTGTGACGGCGAAAGGAGCAGGGATATGCCCTAAAGATCATGTCCGTCCCGATCAGGAAGCAAGAATCTATTTTGATGAAGTAATGATAGAATAAGAGTCTAGTCGTTAAAAATAATAATTATGAACATTAGCTTAAAGAAACGAACCTTTTTAATCTTATTGGCAGGACTGACTGCTACCTTCGCTTCGGCGCAGGAACAACCGTTGCCCGAATGGCAGAGCCAGTATGCGGTAGGACTGAATAAACTCGCTCCTCATACCTATGTATGGCCTTACGCCAATGCTTCCGATATTGAAAAACCGGGCGGATACGAACAGTCTCCTTTTTATATGACCCTGAACGGAAAATGGAAATTCCATTGGGTGAAGAATCCCGATAACCGTCCGAAGGACTTTTATCAGCCTTCTTATTATACCGGAGGTTGGGCGGACATCAATGTTCCCGGCAATTGGGAGCGTCAAGGGTATGGTACAGCTATCTACGTCAACGAAACGTATGAGTTTGACGACAAAATGTTCAACTTTAAGAAGAATCCGCCGTTGGTCCCTTATGCAGAAAATGAAGTCGGCTCATACCGCCGCACATTTAAAGTGCCTGCCGACTGGAAAGGACGTCGGGTAGTACTTTGCTGTGAAGGTGTTATCTCTTTCTATTACGTATGGGTGAACGGGAAACTGCTCGGATATAACCAAGGCTCGAAAACGAATGCCGAATGGGATATCACGGATGTCTTGAACGATGGAGAGAATGTAGTGGCTTTGGAGGTTTACCGTTGGAGTGCGGGTGCTTATCTCGAATGCCAGGATATGTGGCGTTTGAGTGGTATCGAACGTGATGTTTACTTGTACAGTACTCCCAAACAGTACATTGCCGACTATAAATTGAATGCTTCTTTGGATAAAGATAAATACAAAGACGGTATCTTCGGACTGGAAGTAACTGTGGAAGGACCTTCTTCTACTACCGGTTCTATTGCGTATACATTGAAAGATGATTCGGGTAAAGCTGTCTTGCAGGATGCTATTCAAATTAAATCCCGCGGATTAAGTAATTTCATAGCATTTGATGAAAAGAAGATTCCAGATGTGAAAGCCTGGGATGCGGAACATCCCCACCTTTATACACTCGTGCTCGAACTGAAAGACGACCAAGGTAAAGTCACTGAACTGACCGGATGTGAAGTTGGTTTCCGTACCTCGGAAATCAAGGACGGACGTTTCTGTATCAACGGCGTTCCGGTATTGGTAAAGGGAACCAACCGCCACGAACATTCGCAACTCGGACGTACGGTAAGTAAGGAACTAATGGAACTGGATATCAAACTGATGAAACAACATAACATCAACCTTGTTCGGAACTCACATTATCCTACCCATCCTTACTGGTATCAGCTTTGTGACCGTTACGGATTGTATATGATTGATGAAGCCAATATTGAATCTCACGGTATGGGCTACGGTCCCGCCTCCCTTGCCAAAGACAGTACTTGGCTGACAGCCCACATGGACCGTACACACCGGATGTACGAACGTTCCAAGAATCATCCGGCCATAGTTATCTGGTCGTTAGGAAATGAAGCTGGCAACGGTATTAACTTCGAACGTACTTATGATTGGCTGAAATCTGTAGAAAAGACCCGCCCCGTGCAGTATGAACGTGCCGAACTGAATTATAATACGGATATTTACTGCCGTATGTACCGTAGCGTAGACGAAATAAAAGCGTATGTAGCGAAGAAAGACATTTACCGTCCTTTCATCCTTTGTGAATACCTGCATGCAATGGGTAACAGTTGCGGCGGCCTGAAGGAATATTGGGATGTCTTCGAAAGCGAGCCTATGGCACAAGGCGGTAACGTATGGGACTGGGTAGACCAATCTTTCCGCGAAATAGACAAGAGCGGGAAATGGTACTGGACTTACGGTGGTGATTATGGTCCGCAAGGAATTCCCAGTTTCGGTAATTTCTGTTGTAACGGCTTGGTCGGTGCCGACCGTGAACCACATCCGCATCTGCTCGAAGTGAAGAAAGTGTATCAGAATATAAAGACCACTTTACTTGACCGGAAGAACATGAAACTTCGTATCAAGAACTGGTACGATTTCTCTAATCTGAATGAATATATATTCCATTGGAATGTAACAACCGATAGTGGAGAGAAACTGGCAGAAGGGACTAAAGTGCTGGATTGCGAACCGCACGCTACCATAGATATACAGTTGGGTAATGTGATTCTTTCGAAAAAGGACCGTGAGGCTTATCTGAACGTTAGCTGGACCCGCAAAGAGGATTCCCCGATGATAGATAAAGACTGGGAAGTGGCTTATGACCAGTTTGTACTTTCCGGCAATAAGAATTCTACGGCTCATCGTCCGCAAAAAGCAGGTGAAACAACATTTACCGTTGATAAAAAAACAGGAGCTCTGACTTCGTTGAGTCTGAACGGCAAAGAGCTGTTATCTACTCCATTGACATTAAGTCTTTTCCGTCCGGCTACGGATAATGATAACCGTGATAGAAACGGAGCACGTCTGTGGCGTAAAGCAGGACTGGATAATATTATCCAGAAAGCCCTATCACTGAAAGAAGGCAAATCCTCAACAACTGCCCGTGTTGAAATACTCAACGCGAAAGGACAGAAAGTTGGTACGGCTGACTTCATCTATGCACTGGATAAGAATGGCGCATTGAAAGTGAGCACTACTTTCGAACCGGATACAGCACTTGTGAAATCAATAGCTCGCTTGGGGGTAACGTTCCGCGTGGCTGATATGTATGACCAAGTTTCCTATTTGGGACGTGGTGACAATGAAACGTATGCCGACCGTAACCAATCCGGTAGAATCGGACTGTATCAGACAACCCCCGAACGTATGTTCCACTATTATGTCACTCCGCAATCCACGGGTAATCGTACTGATGTACGATGGGCGAAGTTTACGGATCACTCCGGTGCAGGTATCTTTGTCGAGTCAAACCGTGCTTTCCAGTTTAGTATCATTCCTTTCTCGGATGTGTTATTAGAGAAAGCCCGTCATATCAATGACCTGAAACGTGATGGAATGTTGACCGTGCACTTGGATGCAGAGCAGGCTGGTGTAGGAACAGCTACTTGTGGTCCCGGTGTATTGCCGCAATATTTGGTTCCGTTGAAGAAACAGCACTTTGAATTTACCCTTTATCCGGTAAAATAAGTGTTGAACCAATAGGTTATTAGATTATATATAATAGGTGTGGATTTTACTGGCTTTTCTGAATATTGTCAGAAATGTTCTATGAAAGTAGTGAAATTCACACCTTTACGTTATCTTTGCACTATCAGTATTAATTAAATTTTATATCATGAACAAACTACTGACCGCAGTATTATTATCCTCTGTCATAACATTGAGTGTTCAGGCACAAAAGGCAGAAGAATATTATGTGAAGCACGTTGAATTTCCCCCGAACGCGACTCTTGAACAGAAAGTAGATATGGCGGCGCGCCTGATACCTACTCCCCAACAGTTATCCTGGCAACAAATGGAACTGACCGCTTTTCTCCATTTCGGTATCAACACTTTTACCGGACGCGAATGGGGAGACGGAAAAGAAGATCCTGCACTTTTCAACCCTTCGGAACTGGATGCCGAACAATGGGTGCGCAGCCTTAAAGATGCCGGATTTAAAATGGTGCTTCTGACGGCGAAACACCACGATGGATTCTGCCTTTGGCCTACGACCACCACCAAACATTCCGTAGCCTCTTCTCCTTGGAAGAACGGACAAGGAGACGTTGTGAAAGAACTCCGGAAAGCCTGCGATAAGTATGGAATGAAGTTCGGAGTCTATCTCTCTCCGTGGGACAGAAACGCGGAATGTTATGGAGATTCTCCCCGATATAATGAGTTCTTTATCCGCCAGTTGACGGAACTGCTGACCAATTACGGTGAAGTGCACGAAGTCTGGTTCGACGGTGCGAATGGAGAAGGACCGAACGGAAAGAAACAAGTATATGACTGGGACGCTTTCTATAAAACGATTCAACGTCTGCAACCCAAAGCTGTTATGGCAATTATGGGCGATGATGTGCGTTGGGTAGGAAATGAGAAAGGACTGGGACGTGAAACAGAATGGAATGCCACTGTGCTCACTCCGGGAATTTATGCCCGTTCGGCGGAAAACAACAAGCGCCTGGGTGTCTTTAGTAAAGCGGCGGACTTAGGAAGCCGTAAGATGTTGGAGAAGGCCACGGAGCTGTTCTGGTATCCGTCGGAAGTGGATGTGTCTATCCGTCCGGGGTGGTTCTATCATGAGGCGGAAGATAGCAAAGTAAAGTCTTTGAAACATCTGTCGGATATCTATTTCCGGTCGGTAGGCTATAATTCCGTGCTCTTGTTGAATATTCCTCCCGATCGTAAAGGCTTGATAAGTGAGGCGGATGTGAATCGTCTGAAAGAATTTGCTGCTTACCGCCAACAGATATTTGCTGACAACCGGGTGAAAAAAGGAAGAAACTACTGGAATGCCACTTCGGGTAGTGAAGCTGTTTATTCCTTGAAGCCGAAGTCGGAAATCAATGTTGTAATGCTTCAGGAAGATATAACGAAAGGGCAGAGGGTAGAGGCTTTTACCGTTGAGGCTCTGACGGATAACGGTTGGAAAGAAGTTGGTAAAGGCACGACAATCGGATATAAGCGTATGCTGCGTTTTCCGGCGGTAAAAGCCGGCAGGCTGCGGGTGAAGATTGATGAATGTCGTCTGACTGCTCACATTAATCAAGTGGCTGCTTATTATGCGCCTCCTTTACAGGCAACCGTTCAGGGTGAAGATTGGAACAACCTGCCCCGTACCGGTTGGAAACAGGTCGCTGCTTCGCCGTTGACGATAGACTTGGGCAAGTCGGTGACATTGACCAGTTTTACCTATGCTCCATTGAAAGCGGAAGCAAAACCTACAATGGCTTTCCGTTATAAATTCTTTGTGAGTGCGGACGGCAAGAACTGGAAGGAAGTTCCTACCAACGGTGAGTTCAGTAATATTATGCATAACCCGTTGCCGCAGACCGTTGCTTTCGGTCAGAAAGTGCAGGCACGCTATATTAAGTTGGAGGCTACTACGCCTACCGCAACAACCGCAAAAGTGGAAATGAATGAAATAGGAGTGAAGATAACTCCCTGACGGAGTTGTCATCATTGAAAGATATGCTTAGAGAGTAGCAGTGAGGACTGGCGGTCTTGATTTCTCGTGAATCAGACGCCAGTCTTTTTTTTATTAAACCAAATGAACCTTTTACTGTTATTAATTAAAAAAGACAGAAGTTATGCTAGTAGTAGATTTAGGAAAGTGGATGAACAAAATCCTGATAGATTGGGGAATAGACCCGAAGGTAGCTGATCGTTTTGATGAAACTATTATTGCTTTGCTGATGATAGCGATTGCTATCGGTCTGAATTATCTGTGTCAGGCGATTCTTATAGGAGGAATGAAGCAATACACCCGTCGGAAACCACATCTTTGGAACACGTTGTTGATGAAGCGTAAGGTGTTTCATAATCTGATTCATACGATTCCGGCTTTTCTGGTTTATGCTTTGCTGCCAATGGCTTTTGTTCGTGGCAAGGATTTATTGCTTATTTCCCAGAAAGCTTGTGCCGTTTACATCATCTTTTCTTTGTTGTTGGCAGTTAATGGGATTTTGCTGATGATAATGGACATCTACGATGGAAAGGAGTCGATGAAGAACCGCCCGATGAAGGGATTCATTCAGGTGTTGCAGGTACTTTTGTTCTTTGTCGGAGGAATTGTAATTATTGCTATTATCGTGAATAAGTCTCCGGCCAGCCTGTTTGCCGGATTAGGTGCTTCGGCAGCTATTCTGATGTTGGTGTTCAAGGATTCCATATTGGGTTTTGTAGCAGGCATTCAGCTATCTGCCAATGATATGGTTCGTCCCGGAGACTGGATTACGCTTCCTTCCGGTGCAGCTAATGGTACGGTGCAGGAGATTACGTTGAATACAGTCAAAATTCAGAACTTCGATAATACGATCTCTACCGTTCCGCCTTATACTCTGGTCAGCAGCCCCTTTCAGAACTGGCGGGGAATGGTGCAATCGGGAGGACGAAGGGTGATGAAGAATATAACCCTGGACTTGACTACCCTCCAATTCTGTACGCCGGAAATGCTCGACCGTTATCGAAAAGAAATACCTTTAATGGCAGATTATCAACCCGAGGCAGGAGTCGTGCCTACCAATTCGCAGGTTTACCGTGTGTATATTGAACGGTATTTGTGTAGTTTGCCTGTGGTGAATCAGGATTTGGACTTAATTATCAGCCAGAAGGAAGCCACGATGTATGGTGTGCCTATTCAGGTATATTTCTTTTCCCGCAATAAGGTCTGGAAAGAATATGAACGTATCCAGTCAGATATCTTCGACCATTTACTGGCAATGGTTCCTAAGTTCGATTTGAAGGTTTATCAGTATTCGGATTGAATGATTATATTCTCAAAGTATTCTCACCATGATGAGAAAAAAATCTCATCATGGTGAGAATTTTTTCTCATTACGAGGAGAATTTTTTCTCGCTATGGTGAGAATAATCCCTTGTCTGAGGTATGCTGGGATGAGGTTTATGGTCTTAATTAATAAAGAATCAGATTAAAATCGACATAGATTGGCAGATGATCGCTAATACCCCCCTGATATTTCATTCCTTTATAGGTGCGGAAAGGTTCCTTATCGCCATATTTCTTATCTTCGGTCAATAGAAAAGGGAGGTTGGAAACGGTTGCTTTGTTTTCGCTTGTGGAAAAACTGTTTGCTGGGTTAAGTAGAGAACCGGATACAATTAGGTGATCGAGTAATCCCCATTCTCCCCGATATTTGTATGAACCGAAATTTTTGGATTGGGCTTTTCGGGCAAGTAAATGGTAAAGCTTTAAAGGAGAAGGAGCAGTTGGCGAAGGAGATTCTGCTTCCAGTATTTTCTGAATAGATTTATTGGTCGGATAGTCATTGAAATCTCCCATAATGATAATTTGTGGATGAAGCCGTATGTTGAGAATACTGTCAGCCTCTGTGTACAGTATTCGGGCTGCATGAAGGCGGTACGGTTCGGATTCTTTTGCTCCGCCGGAACGACTTGGCAAGTGGCAGACAAATACGTCCAGTGTGTCTCCGGTCAGTAGCAAACCACTGACGTGCAACAAATCTCTCGTGGGGCGAAACTGTTTCAGGGGCGGAATAGAGACAGAACGGAAAGACAAGAGCTTGAATAAATCCCGTTGATAGAGCAATGCTACGTCAATGCCTCTTAAATCGGGAGAGTCGGTCATGACATAGCGGTAATTCAATTCCTTTAAAGGAGAACGGCGGGTGAGGTCGCGAAGTACCGTATCATTTTCTACCTCACATAACCCGACTAATGCCGGAGGTTCCCATTCGCCGACGGCAGTAATGACACGCGCCATATCAGTCAGCTTTTTCTTGTATCTGGTGTAATTCCAATGACGGAGGGCATCGGGAAGAAACTCACGGTCGTTTTTCAACGAATCATGATGTATGTCGAATAGGTTTTCTACATTCCAACTTACAACTCTGAAACGGATTTGTTGTGCAAAGGAGAGGGTGCAGAAGCCCATAACAAAAAAGATTATGGCCATAGCTGCTCTTTTTCTGCTACGACCACAATCTCCTTTTTTATAGTGGCTTATCTGTCCGTTACTTTTTGGCAGGTACATGTGCCAGAATATCCAACAGATGTTTCCAGAATTTCTCTACGGTAGGGATAAGCATCCGTTCGTCAGGAGAGTGAACTCCTGTCAAGGTCGGGCCGAAAGAAATCATATCGAGCGTCGGATACTTGTCGAGGAACAGACCGCATTCCAGTCCGGCATGAATCGCCTTTATTTTGGCATCTACGCCGAATAGACGTTTGTATGATTCGGCAGCCACTTCTAGGATAGCTGAATGTGGGTTCGGTTTCCAGCCCGGATAACCTTCACCGAAGGTAACATTGGCTCCTGCCAGTTGGAAAGCGGAGCGGACAGTATTTGCCATGTCGTCGCGTGCGGACAGGATAGAACTGCGTTGGCTGGTTTCGATACGGATGACATTGTTCGGTTTCATCTTGACAGAAGCCAGATTAGTAGACGTTTCTACCAGTCCGGGGATGTCCTGGCTCATGGCATAAACACCGTGAGGGGCTGCATACAGAGCTTTCAGCAGACGGGCGGTGGTATCCTGATCGATAGCTGTTTTACGGGGAGTTTCCGATTCAAGGACTAGTCGCAAGTCCGGTTCGGTAACGGATAACTCGTTTTCTACTTCGCTGGTGAAGATATTCAGTTCGGTGCGGACGTCATGTTTGGCGTCTTCGGGAACCGCGCAGATTGCGTATGCTTCACGAGGAATGGCGTTGCGCAGGTTACCACCGTTGATTTCGCAGAGGTACAGGTCATGTCTGGTAGCCATGCGGGTGAGGAAGCGGTTCAGTATTTTGTTGGCATTGCCTCGTCCGAGGTGGATGTCACCACCGGAATGTCCTCCTTTCAATCCTTTCACTTCTACTTTGAAGAAGAAATATCCGGCGGGAACTTCAACCTCTTTATAAGTAAACTCTGCAACGGAATCGATACCTCCGGCGCATCCGATAAAGATCTCTCCTTCATCTTCCGAGTCGAGATTAAGCAGGATGTCACCACTCATGAAACCTTCTTTCAGGGCGAAAGCTCCGGTGAGTCCGGTTTCCTCGTCTACGGTAAACAGGCATTCCAGCGGACCGTGCTCAATGCTATCGTCGGCCAGAATAGCCAGTTCGGTGGCTACGCCGATACCGTTGTCGGCTCCAAGGGTGGTACCTTTCGCTTTCAACCATTCACCGTCAATTTCTGTTTCAATGGGGTCGGTGAGGAAGTCGTGTTGAACGTCGTTGTTCTTTTCACACACCATGTCGATATGCGATTGCAGTACGACAGTTTGCAGGTTTTCTTTTCCCGGAGTAGCGGGTTTCTTGATAAGTACGTTACCGGCTTCGTCCACTTTGGTTTCCAGGTTATGTTTTGCTCCGAATGCCTTCAGGTAGGCAATCATTTTTTCTTCCTTCTTCGAAGGGCGGGGCACCTGGCAGATTTCTTCGAAATACTTGAATACGCCGGCCGGCTTCAAATCTTTTTTTTCCATGCTGTTTCTATTTTATAATAGGAATAGAAGAGTGGTTTTGGCTTCTTCTATTGCTAAATATGGTTAATTTGATTGGCTTATCTGAACTCATATCTCATTAAAGCCTATCTTTGCACTCACAAAATTAATAGAAATGGTTGAGACTATACTGATAACTTTGTTAATAGTTGCTATTTCCCTGGTATTATTAGGGGTGAAAGTATTCTTTACGAAGGGAGGGAAGTTCCCGAACGGTCATGTGAGTGGGAATAAAGCGCTGCGTAAGAAAGGGATTGGGTGTGCACAGTCTCAAGATCGCGAAGCACAGAAGAAGCCACGCTTTTCTATTGATGAGTTGGAAAAAGCCTTGAACGATAGTATGAATTAAATTATTAAAAACAATACACTTATTAAATTATGAATAGAATGAACTACCTCATGAACGGTTTGGCTGCTCTTGCGTTTATTGTTTTATTTTCACAATGTGCCGGCAAAACTGACAATCAAACTTCAACAACTCCGGCTCAGGTGAATGCCGAACTGTCAGGAATGAAAATCGCCTATGTTGAAATAGATTCGCTATTAGCTAAATATAACTTCTGTATTGACTTGAATGAGGCAATGGTGAAGAAGAGCGAAAATGTTCGTATGACACTGAATCAGAAAGCTACTGCTTTGAATAAGGAAAAACAAGACTTCCAGAAGAAGTATGAAAACGGTGCTTTCCTGTCACAGGATAGAGCTCAACAAGAATACAATCGTTTGGCTAAGATGGAACAAGACTTGCAAGAGTTGAGTAACAAACTTCAAAACGGTTTAATGGAAGAAAACAATAAGAACAGTTTGCTGTTCCGTGATTCTATCAATGCTTTCTTGAAAGAATATAATAAGACACATGGATATAGCTTGATTTTCAGTAATACAGGTTTTGATAATCTGCTTTATGCTGATAGCGCGTTCAATATCACAAAAGAAATCGTAGACGGGTTGAATGCAAGATATTCACCTGCTGCTAATAAGTAACTTTTTTTAGCTTTTCTCTTATAAAAGAGATTTCATTGTTCATATTAGAAATATGTAAATTATAATGTTCCTGTTCTAGGCTGTGAAGTTTTGGACAGGTTTTTTTTATGCCCTTTCCTTTTCTTCTTCCTGTGGAATACGGAAGGCGGTGTAGAGTTCGAGTATGGCAGCAATAGTGAGGCAGGCAATCCATTCATTGCCTCGTGTGGTAAACATGAAAGCACCAGTCAGTATAAGAGCGAGTGCTCCGAATATCTGCTGAACACGGAGACGTTTCAGTGTCTTGCTTTTCCCTTTTACCGGGGTGTTTACTTGTGCCAGTGCAATGAATCCGGCTCCAATAGTATATATGTAGGGTGCATAAATCCAGCCTGTAATGAATACGGCTGCTCCTGTGAGGGCCATTACGGCGCCTACGCCAAAGAGGGCGGGTACTAGTTGCTTCATTCTTTAATCTTCAAAAACGTAAATATCTTCATTGGGTTTCTTCATCAGATACTTTTCGCGGGCGATCTGTTCGATAGCGTCCGGATTGGTACTTATTTCATTAAGGCGCTTGGTATTCTCTTCGTAATCCGCCCGGTACTTTTCTATTTCTTCTTTCAACTGGCTGATCTCCCGTTCGTATCCAAGACGGCGAAGCAGGCTGTTTTCATCCAAAAAAACGATAATGACAGCAAATGCGACGATAGTGATAAGATACTTGCGTCGGCATATAAATTCCCAGATACTGATTAGTTTACCCATAATTAATCTTTTTAATCTCCGCAAAGATAAAACTAATAACTTAAAAACTTATCGCTTCTGCTTCAAAACTTCTCTCTCTATCCCTTATTACTTATCACTTTTTTGTGTACATTTGCAAGCAAAGCAAAAATAGAGAAAATCCCGGATATGGAAAACTATATTGTATCGGCCCGTAAATACCGTCCCTCCACGTTCGAATCGGTGGTAGGACAGCGGGCGCTGACCACTACGCTAAAAAATGCAATTGCTACTCAGAAACTTGCTCATGCGTATTTATTTTGCGGACCGCGTGGGGTAGGAAAGACTACTTGTGCACGTATCTTCGCCAAAACAATCAACTGCATGACACCTACTGCCGACGGTGAAGCTTGCAACCAGTGTGAATCTTGTGTTGCCTTCAACGAGCAGCGGTCGTATAATATCCATGAGCTTGATGCAGCCTCCAACAACTCGGTGGACGATATTCGTCAGCTGGTGGAGCAGGTGCGTATTCCGCCACAGATTGGCAAGTATAAGGTTTATATCATCGACGAGGTACACATGCTTTCGGCTTCTGCATTCAATGCGTTTCTGAAAACGCTGGAAGAACCTCCCCGTCATGCTATTTTCATCTTGGCCACGACGGAGAAGCATAAAATTCTTCCGACCATTCTTTCCCGTTGTCAGATTTATGATTTCAATCGTATCAGTGTGGAAGATACGGTGAATCATCTTTCGTATGTTGCTTCGAAAGAAGGAATCTCAGCAGAGCCGGAAGCACTGAACGTGATTGCCATGAAAGCAGATGGAGGTATGCGCGACGCATTGTCTATCTTCGACCAAGTGGTGAGTTTTACCGGAGGAAATATCACGTATAAAAGCGTGATTGACAACCTGAATGTACTTGATTACGAATATTATTTCCGTTTGACGGATTGCTTTCTTGCCAATAAAGTGAGTGATGCGTTGTTGCTTTTCAACGATGTGTTGAATAAGGGATTCGATGGAAGTCACTTTATAACCGGATTGTCTTCTCACTTTCGCGATTTGTTGGTAGGCAAAGATCCGGTAACACTTCCTTTGCTTGAGGTGGGAGCGAGTATCCGCCAACGTTATCAGGAACAGGCGCAGAAATGCCCGTTGCCTTTCTTGTATAAGGCGATGAAGCTCTGTAACGAATGTGATTTGAATTACCGCATCAGCAAGAACAAGCGTTTGCTGGTGGAACTGACCTTGATACAGGTTGCGCAGCTTACCACCGAGGGGGATGATGTGAGTGGTGGGCGTAGCCCTAAACAGACTATAAAACCCGTGTTCTCACAACCTGCCGCCGCTCAGCCGTCGCAGGTAGCTTCCGCTTCATCTGTACAGCAGGCTCCTGTTCATTCGTCACCGGCTTCGGTTACTGCTAATGTCACTCCCAACAGGCAGCCGCAGATGGCTACGACGGCAAGGCCTGTATCGCCTTCTGCTACGAATACGACTTCATCCGCTCCTTTGCCGGGCGCAGGAATTCCTTCGGTTGCCAAAGAGGAACGAAAGGTTCCGGTGATGAAGATGTCCAGCCTGGGCGTATCTATCAAGAATCCGCAGCGTGATCAGGCCGCGCAGAATGCAACTGTAGCTCATGTTCCCAGAGTGCAGCAACCGGAACAAGACTCTAACTTCAATGAACGGGATTTGAATTATTATTGGCAGGAGTATGCAGGTCAGTTGCCGAAAGAGCAGGTGGCTATCGCAAAACGCATGCAGGTGCTTCGTCCGGTGTTGCTCAATAACTCTACCACTTTTGAAATTGTAGTGGATAATGAGATTGCTGCAAAGGACTTTACGGCATTGATTCCTGAGTTGCAGGATTATCTCCGTGGCCGGTTGAAGAATAGTAAAGTGGTGATGACGGTACGGGTAAGTGCACCGACAGAAACGGTTCGTGCAGTAGGTCGTGTGGAGAAGTTCCAGATGATGTCTCAAAAGAATCAGGCATTGATGCAGTTGAAAGAAGAATTCGGATTGGAACTGTATTAGTTTCGGGTAAGAAATTCCCGCTTCCTTTTTCTGCAAGACAAGAATAGAAATGACAAACGCCGGCAGACTTGCAGTGTTCTCACTCAAGTCTGCCGACGTTTATTTTTAGTGTAATCGGTTGTTCATACGGTCCTCATATCCATCTCCCGGTCTTCTTTCCGGCATTACGATCCATAGGATGATATATATGATGATTCCGGCAAAAGCGGTGAAGATTGTTGCTAATACATAGACGATTCTTAATAGGGTGGGATCCCAGCCGAAATAATCGGCGATTCCGGCACATACCCCTGCAACCATTCGGTTACCGGCGGAAGCTCTGGTTAATTTTTTGTTATTTTCCATAATATACTGTTTTTGTATAAGAAAAAAGCTCCGAATATTACTACTCGAAGCTTTCATCAATTACTCTTATTGTTGGGGGTGGAAGACCGGACTCGAACCGGCGACATTCAGAACCACAATCTGACGCTCTAACCAACTGAACTACATCCACCATGTCTGCGTTTCTCTAACGCGGTGCAAAGATAGATATTATCTTTAAATCTCCAAAGAATTCTATTACTTTTTTTTATAAAAAGTGTATTCTTTTATTCCCCGATTGTGCTTGCTGAAAAGGGATCGCGCATCATTCGTGAAGATTTTCAACGAGTTACGGGCTTTTAAAGGAACTAACTCTATCGGTAAGTTTACCGGAAGTAATTGGTGATTTTTTTTCTCAGATTGAACCGGTCGTGCTGTCCATACTAAGCTATACTCGCAGTTGTTGAGGCGGACGGTACTATCCTTTACCAGTTCCATTTTTACCATGAGTCCGCCGTCGGTACGGCGGGCGGACATATTGGAAATATAATTTCCCAAAGAATATACGACAAGATGTTTGTCATTTGTCAGGCTATCCGTACGGACTTCAATTGGTTGGACAACGTGCGGATGTGAACCAATGACATGGTCTACTCCTTTTTGAAGAAGCCAGCCGGCAAGGAACTTTTGCTCTTTATCAGGAAGGGATTGATATTCGATTCCCCAATGCATACAGGCGATAATGGCATCCGGATGCAGTGTCTTGCTCACTTCGATGTCTTTGGCGATAATAGCCGTATCAATATAGTTCACGATATTGGGAGGAGTAACGGCGATTCCGTTGGTTCCATACGTATAGTTGAGCAGGGCGATACGAAATCCGTTCTTTTCTAACAGGAGTGGATATTTCTTTTCGCGTTCTTCGGCATTGGTGTACGTACCGGCATGAGAGATATTCAGAGAGTCGATCAGAAGAATAGTACGTTCCAATCCTGATCTTCCGCGGTCGAGACTGTGGTTGTTGGCTGTCACCAGTACGTTGAAACCGGCGTCGTGAATGGCGGTGAGGAATTCGTCGGGTGCGCTGAAAGCAGGATAACCTTTATAGGGCTTTCCACCCAAAGTAACTTCCAGATTGGCTATGGCAAGATCTACACTCCCAATTTCTTCTTTCACGTATTCAAAGCAAGCGGAGTAATCATAAGTCCCTGTTGCGGTACGTGCAGCATTGATCTGTCCTTGATGTTGCATGAGATCGCCTACGAAAAGAAGCCGCAAGGTGTCGGCAGACATGATGCTGTCGGGTGTCGACAGAGTATCAGATAAGGTATTAATAGAATCTCTCCTTGCCTGCGACCGGGAGGTGCAGGACAAGGAGAGAAATAAAATCATCAGAAACAGTGCATGTCTCATTGATAAATGGCTTTCTTACCGGCTAAAAGTGTATTTTTCATTAACGATACTATCGTCATCGGACCAACGCCACCCGGTACGGGGGTGATGTAAGAGCATTTTGGCGCTACTTCGTCGAACTTCACGTCACCGGTCAGCTTGAATCCGGATTTCTTGGTTGCATCCGGCACACGGGTAGTACCTACATCAATTACGACTGCACCTTCTTTTACCATTTCAGCCTTCACAAAGTTGGGCTGTCCCAAAGCGGCAATGATAATGTCGGCTTCCTGACATTCTTTTATCAGGTCTTTGCTGCGGCTGTGACATACGGTGACGGTTGCGTCTCCCGGATAAGCCTTCTGCATCATCAGGGCAGCCATAGGCTTGCCGACGATATTGCTTCGGCCGAGTACGACACATTTCTTGCCCGAAGTCTCAATTTTGTAACGCTTCAGTAGTTCGAGGATACCGTTGGGAGTGGCAGATACATAACACGGAAGTCCGATAGACATACGTCCTACATTAATAGGGTGGAATCCGTCTACGTCCTTACGGTAATCAATCGTCTCGATAACTTTCTGTTCGGAGATATGTTTCGGTAACGGGAGTTGGACGATGAATCCGTCTACGTCACTGTCTTCATTCAGTTCACGTACTTTGGCGAGCAGTTCTTCTTCGGTCACGTCGCTTTCGTAGCGGATGAGGGAAGATTTGAACCCACAAACTTCGCAGGCTTTTACTTTGGCGGCTACATAAGTTTCGCTGCCACCGTCGTGTCCCACAAGGATAGCTGCCAGGTGGGGACGTTTACCGCCCTGAGCCACAATTTCGGCTACTTCGGCTGCAATCTCTTGTTTTACTTGTTCGGAAATGGCTTTTCCGTCTATCAGAGTCATATTTTCAGAGTATTTATTGGTGATAGGCAAAAGTAAAATAAATAACTGAACTCTCCAAAAGGATTGTTGTTTTTGTCGGGATACAAAAAAACAGAGGCTCTATTTAGGTGAAACAGAGCCTCTGTTTACCCCAAATAGAGCCTCTGTTTGATGCAAATAGAGCCTCTGTTCGGAAACAGGCTAAAAAGGACTTTTTTCTTGATTAGATTTCCATATTCTTATTCGTTAATAGCTGTCCTTTGTACTCTCCGGTCAGTGTGCGGAGGAAGGCTACAATCTTATCTACTTCCTGTTGTGGCAAATCGATGCCCAACTGGTATTTAGCCATTGCACGGACTGCGTCATCCATAGTAGCCATGCTGCCGTCGTGGAAATATGGAGCGGTCAGTTCGATATTCCTCAGACCGGGCACTTTGAAGCGGTGGCGGTCACGTTCTATTTGAGTCTGTTTGAAGCGGCCGTTGTCTTCTTCAGTCATTTCTGCCTGTCGATCGGCAAAGTAATCGTGCTGTACACCTATCAGTTCATAAGATTTCCCTCCCAGGATTTCTCCTACATGGCAGGTTGCGCAATCATACTTCTTGAAAAGTTCGTATCCGGCGATTTCGTTTTCGGTGATTGCATCTTTTTGTCCTTTCAGATAGCGGTCGAAGCGTGAGTTGGGAGTCAGCAAAGTCTTTTCAAACTCCTGAATGGCGTCTGTGATATTCTTCTCACTCAATCCGTCGGCATACACTTCGTTGAATGCGGATACGAAATCTTTGTCTTCAGCCAATTTATCGATAATCTGGTCGAATGATTCGCAAGCCATTTCCACCGGATTCAACGGAGGACCGGCAGCTTGTTCGGCAAGAGTTCCGGCACGGCCATCCCAGAATTGAACGAAATTGTATGCGGCGTTGTATACTGTCGGGGCATTGACGCCACCAAACTGTCCGCCTACACCTTCGGAATATTGTTTGTTGTCCACGCCGCCTGTATCCAACCCGTGGCAACTGGCACATGATACGGTATTGTCAGCAGATAAACGTGTGTCATGATACAACAAATTACCCAGAACGACTTTGCGTACATCCACTGCGATAGAATCGGCAATGGGACGAATGGGTTCGTTGGCAAATTCCGGTGCTACTGTAATGTCCGTATACATTCCCATACGGTGACTTTTTACCCAGTTCAGTGCGACTTCCTTTTTTGCGTCATTGAAGGAAGCCCCCCAATGCACAAGGTAATATTTTGCCTGGGGCATTTTTCCGTCGAGGATCACTTTTTCTATTTTGGCCAGGTCTGCCGGATTGAGGGGCTGTCCTGCTTCCAGATCTGCCTCCATTTGGGTCATGTCGAAGGCACGGTATGCCTTGCTGACGTCTTCCATTACAATTTTTCCGGCCACAGGCATGCTTGCATAGAACGGTAGGTCCGGTGTTGAGGTATGACATCTCAAACATCCTGCATCCGTAATAATCTGCTGCATCTGCGCATTTGCTTCCAGATCGGCAGAAGGTACGCGGTGCATAAGTCGATAAGTGACTGCTAATGCCGCTACCACTACCAACAGTGCCACAATTAGTTTTGTACTTTTCTTCATTTCACATTTGTTTTTTTAGATTAGTTATTACGATTATATAAGTGTACGCTTTGTTGAGCCGCCGGTAAATAATTTACTCCGTACCAGCACATCTGCAAAGTCAGGAAGGACATGATGAGCAACACATAAAGCGTTTTCCGTCCCGTTTTCCGAAAAAGACGGAGGTGTACGTAAAGTAAATACCCTGCCCAAGTGATGACTGCCCAAGTCTCTTTCGGATCCCAGCTCCAATAGTTTCCCCATGCTTCTTTTGCCCAAAGGGAACCTAGCAGCATACCAATGGAGAGGAATGCTATTCCCGCATAAACCAAATTGTCGGCTGTGTGCAAGTATTCTTCCTTATGGCGGAACAACCCGGTCAATGCGATTATAAAAGCACAGCCCAATACAGAGTAAGAGAACATATATACGGTGACATGGGGAATGAACCATATGCTTTGCAGAGCCGGCATTAGTGACTGGTCGTGTATCTCGGGTTTCATCAGATTGATAATGACAAAGACTGTGGCGAGCAGTGCCGAGAAAGAAAGAATCCAACGATACTGCCATCTGATATAAGTCAGTAGTCCGGCTATGCCCATGAAGAAAGAGTACCACAAACGGGTTTCCCCCATAGTGCGTAACGGAGGACGTTGCAGGAAGAGCCATAATCCGGTAATGAATACGGCCAGAACGATAATTCCGCCTGACGTAAAACCGATTGCTGTCTTACTTCTCGTTGACGAGCGAAGGGCAAATACTGCTCCTATCAGCCATAAGCAGATAGATACTGCTGCAAATACATAGAAATTATCCCAGTTTATCATCTGTTTTAGGTCCGTTAATGAATAGAAGAATAGCTCCCGCAAGCATCATCAGGATACCTGCTACTATTATATATTTCCAGGGTTGCTTTACTACCTGCAAGATGCAGTACTCACTCTCGTTGCCTTTCGTTACGTCATAGCCGGTGAGGTAAATATCTTCTCCCAACCGATAGGCGTATGGGTGATTGACTTCAAGCAATGCTTTTTCATTTCCCAGACGTACATTGGCGGCAAAGCGGGAAGGACGCCCGTTCGGGTAGTATTCTACGGCAAAAGAGTTGAGTTCGATTTCATAATCCAAATAATGCGATGCACCGTTCATGTCGAATGCTTCGCGTGATGGCTCACCTTTATATATAGGTATACGTAAAGTCTGTGTGTCACTGCTTCCTAGAAAACCGGCAAATAGAGCCAGCCATAGCCCCACGTGATTCAGGATGAATCTCCAACGTGCCTGTTTGCGGTAATGATAGGCGTGAATGGTAATCATTGCCAGGTTACTTAATAAGAACAGAAGTATGGCGATGAATATCCAGGAAGTCATAAAGTTATAGCAACCTAAAAAGGCTGGAAGCCCTTCACGCATTTTTGCTTCCGCATCGGATAGTTGAGGGAAAAGACCTATTATCAGGCAACCGCAGATGAGTAATCCGATAGATAGGATACTTGCTTGGGAAGAATAGAGGAATCGGGTAAATTTTGCAATTTTATATTCCTTATACAACATCCATAACAAGAAAAGCCATAGCGCTGCAAAAACAAGATTGAGCGGAAAGGCGAAAAAGGAAACCGGAAAATTTCCCGTAAGTAGTTGCATCGCAACTGCCAGTGAAATATATACCATTATGTAGACGTAGTGCATATTCGTGCTTTTGTTCTGTTATTTTTTGCAAAGTAAACAAATAAAAATGAATATACATATAAAATCTATGTAAAATTGTAATCATTACAATTGAATGACAGAGCTGATGTGATTATAAGGAGAAAATCACATAAAGTAGATGTAGGAAAGGAGAGGAGGGGTTTAAAAAAATAAAGAAAGGAAGCTTCCGGCTTCCTTTCTTTATTAGAATTTGAAACGAAATCTTTTATTTCTTCATCTTAGGCATCATCTTACCCATTTTGCTGCTGGTTACCATTTTCATCATTTTACGAGTCTGGTCGAATTGTTTCAACAGACGGTTTACTTCCTGAATCGTTGTACCACTACCTTTCGCGATACGTGTGCGGCGTGAACCGTTCAGGATTTCCGGGTTGGAACGCTCTGCCGGAGTCATGGAGTAGATGATAGCTTCGATACTCTTGAAAGCATTGTCGTCGATATCAATGTCTTTGATTGCTTTTCCTACTCCCGGAATCATGGAAGCAAGGTCTTTCAAATTACCCATTTTCTTGATTTGTGCAATCTGGCTGAGGAAGTCGTTGAAGTCGAATTGATTCTTGGCAATCTTCTTCTGTAAACGTTTAGCTTCTTCTTCGTCGTATTGTTCCTGCGCACGTTCTACCAACGAAACGATATCACCCATACCGAGGATACGGTCTGCCATACGGGCAGGGTGGAACTGGTCGATCGCGTCCAACTTTTCGCCTGTACCTACAAACTTAATCGGCTTGTTGACTACCGAACGGATAGAAAGCGCCGCACCACCACGGGTATCACCGTCGAGCTTGGTCAGTACCACACCGTTGAAGTCCAGACGTTCATTAAATTCTTTGGCCGTATTCACAGCGTCCTGTCCGGTCATGGAATCAACCACAAACAGAATCTCGTTCGGATTGATTGCTTCCTTGATAGCGGCAATCTCGTTCATCATCTGTTCGTCTACTGCCAGACGTCCGGCTGTATCGACGATTACGAGGTCGTATCCTTTGGCTTTAGCTTCCTGGATAGCGTGTTGCGCGATTTCTACCGGGTTCTTGCTTTCCAGTTCGCAGTACATCGGTACGTCAATTTGCTCTGCCAACACACGCAACTGTTCGATAGCTGCCGGACGGTAAACGTCACAAGCTACCAGTAATGGCTTGCGGTTCTTCTTGGTTTTCAGCATCCGGGCCAGCTTACCGGAGAAGGTAGTCTTACCGGAACCTTGCAAACCTGACATCAGGATTACTGCCGGGCGGGCATCAATATCAACTTCGACAGTCTCGCCACCCATTAACTGGGTCAGTTCGTCGTGCACGATTTTCACCATCAACTGGCTTGGTTTCACTGCTGTAAGTACGTTCTGTCCAAGAGCTTTTTCTTTCACGGTATCTGTGAAATTCTTTGCTACCTTGTAGTTTACGTCGGCATCAAGAAGTGCCTTGCGTACATCTTTCAGCGTTTCCGCCACGTTAATTTCGGTGATTTTGCCTTCACCTTTCAGAATCTTGAATGACCGTTCTAGTCTTTCACTTAAATTATCGAACATAGTTATTTAATTACGAATTAATATTTTGAGCCTGCAAATGTACAAAAATCTCTTGTATTTATATCTTTTTATTCTGCCATTTTGCTTTTTTGAGATAAATATAACTCGTTATCAATAACAAGGTATAGTACACAATCTCAATGGTAAAGCAGATTTCAATCGGTGCTTTGAGCCACATCCCGATGAAAATGATATACGAGCCGTAAATGATAATTGTAATTGTTTCGAGCAGTAAGGCGGCTTGTGTGTTTCCTGTGCCCGAGATACCGTTGAACACAACATTGGCTACCGATGCGATGAGCATGGCGATACAAATCACATAGACTGAAGGGACGGATTCTGCAATCAGTGCTGCCTCACTGGTATAGACGGACAGCAGTAGTTGCGGGAATAGTGCTGTGACTGCTACCAGCCCCAGCATAATAAAGAACGAGAATCTCGCAATTTTATTAATAAGCGGCATTACGTGCTTGATACCTCCCGCACCGATAGCATTACTGACAAGACTGTTTGTGGTGGTTGCCAGTGAATTGACTGGAATCAGCAATACGACGTAGATACTCCGGACTATGTTGGCAATCGCCAGTTCCCGTTGTCCCAGCCGTTCTACGGCAACAAAGAATACGAACCATGTAGCCATTGACAGGAAGTATTGGAGCATGGTGAAGCAGGAAATGCTGAGAATCCGCATCAACAGTGCAGGGTCGAACGAACGCAGACGGTTCAGTCCGTATTTCTTCAAGTCGATAGTGACATATGTGTAGATGAGGAAGAATAGGATAGAGGAGGCTTCGGCCAGTACGGAAGCAATGGCGGCTCCCTTGATACCCATTTCGGGCAGACCGAATTTCCCGAAGATCAGTGCGTAGTCCAGCACGACATTGGTCAATGCCATGACGACTGCGTTAATGGTCAGCACTTTAGTACGTGTGATTCCGATATACAGTGCCCGGAACATAACATTGATGAATGAGAAGAAGAATCCGTAGATACGCCAGTCCAGAAACTCCATTGTCCCTTTGTAGATTGATTCCGAGGAAACCAGCAACCGCATGATGTTGCCGCCGAAAGCCTTGGTGAAACCGAAGAGTAGTAATGCCATTACAAATAGGAACATAACTCCCTGAATCATCACCGGACCTACATCTGTGTAGCGTCCCTCGCCGTTACGTCTCGCAATGACGATTTGCGAACCGGTACTGAATCCGAATGCGATGGTGAATACACATATATAGAATAGTCCGCCCATAGCAGAAGCTCCCAAGGCAACTTCACTTACGTGACCCAGGAACGCCGTATCGGTGACATTGATGACATTTTGTGCCAGCAAGCTGAGTAGTATCGGGTAACTGACACTCCAAATCTGTTTGTTGGTATACATATTAAGCGTTTAAGTTTACATTTTGCAAAGATAGCGCTTTATTCCGAATCGGAAGCGATCGGGTAGGTGAAAACAATTTCCGGACCCTCCGGGGGTTGGGTATTGATTTGATAGGTTCCTCCGAAATGTGTCAGTAATAATTGGTTGATTTCGTGCCGGATGACAGTTTCCTGTGAGACAAAGGTAGTATCCGCCAACGGCGAATTAATGATTTGGAAATGAAGCATTTCATCTTTCCGGCTGAGTATGAAACGGATGACGCGTTCCTGTTTTTGGTCTTGCTGGTATTCATGCGGGTAAACCAGTGTGCTAAGTATCATCTGTGTCAGGCGGGCGGTATCTGTGCGGACGGGCTGTGACTTCGTTTCTGTGTAGAATCGGACTTGGATGCCTGTCGTTTCATTCTTCATACGTGCCATATAACATGCTTCGTTGCATAGTTCGACAGCATCGTAAACTTGTATTTGGAATTTCATCATTTGAGCTTCCAGGCGTGATAAGTCGAGCACATCGTTGACAAGTCTCATTAACTTTTCTGAGCTTTGGTGGATTATGTTCGAATATTCCTTCCTTGTTCCTTCGTCAATATTCGGTTCGCACGCTATGAGTTGCGAGAATCCTACTACGTTATTGAGCGGAGTGCGGATGTTATAACTCATGTTCGAAAGAAAGCGGTTCTTTATTTCATTCGTTTCCCGAACGGTTGCGGCGGCTTTGCGGATTTCGTTTTCCGAACGTTTCAATGCCTTTCGTACCATAGCCAGACGGAACATGAAAATGAATAATACAAATAAAACAACGATAATCACAGCCAGAAAGATGAGGCGAATCTGGTTGTTGTGCCGTTGTTGTTCCATATTGATTTTATCCAGTTGATAACTGCTCTTTATTTGTTCCATTTGATTGTTTGCAAGCGACATGGAGGCGGAATCTTTAATGGCAAGTGCCTTCTGATATAGTGGAACGGCCTTTTCGCTATCGCCGGCCTTTACCCATATTTTAGCTTTCACCAATAACTGTTCGGCATAGTCGCTGGCATAGTTGTCTTTCAGCATGACTAATGTGGTGTCGATATAATCTGAGGCTTTTTGATATTCACCGATATATTTGTAATATCTGGCGTAGGTGTCGAAATAAAGTACCTGATACATGAAATAGTTGTTTTCGTTCTGATATTCCTTAGCTTTCACCAGATGTTCATAGGCTCTTTGCGGCTGTTGGGTATTCAGGTAATAATAAGCATAGAACAATTCGTTGAACAGAAATACGTCAGAGAAACCGTCTTTAAGAGAAGGATTTTCCTTGATATGTTTATAGAGTGTGCTTTCGAGTTCTTGCAGGTATTTAAACAGCTTGCTGTTATTCTTCATTTCTTTGGTGACAGATACCAATTGCGACAGTACCGAGATGCGAACTACCGGATTAGCGTCCGGAGCAAGTAGCTTGTAGGCTTCTTCCAGTGCTTTGATGCCTTCCTCCCAACGTTGACTGCCGATGTAGGCATTGCTCAGACACTGATGAGCGGCTACCAGTCCCCGATGATTGTTTTTTTCGAAAGCTTGTTGCTTCATCTTGTTTGCCTCGCTAATGGCACGCTCGTATTCTTCGTTGTAAGTGTACAAGTCGATCTGGAAACGTTTGGCGTCGAAGAAATAATCCCATATATCGGATTTGTGGACGTGTGGTTCCATTTGTGTAATCCATTTCGCTACGCTGTCTGTTTTGTTGTGGTTATAATAGTACAATAGGTGATAATAGGCTGCCAGTCCTGCGTATTTATCATCCTTCTGAAACAATGCTTCTTTCATTAAAGTGTCCGAGAACTGGATGCATTTAGGATTATTCTGTTCTATTCTTATAATGTTGTTTAAAGCTACAAGACGGGTTGAGTCATGAGGCAGGTTTTGAAACACCTGTATCAAACTGTCCGTGTTCATTTCATAATCGGCTTTTCCGACAAGAAAGCAGCAACAGACTATGTGCAGTAGTATTAATCGTTTCATCTTGTTTCCTCCTTTCCTTGGTCGCTTTTGTCAATAGGATGTGTAAACAAGAAACGTGAACCTTCTTCGTAATCGGGGTCGATCCAGATACTACCTCCCAGTTGTTCGATGATGAGTTGGCAAATCGATAGTCCGAGCCCCGTACCTTGGGCATTTTCATTGAGCTTCTCGAAACGGTTGAATATCTTTTTCTGTTTTTCTTTAGGGATTCCTGTGCCGGTATCGGTGACAGAGAAAAGTGCCGTATCTTCCGTTTGTTGCTCAAGTTGCAGAGTGATAGAGCCTTGTGAGGTGAATTTAGTTGCATTGATAAGCAGGTTGATCAGTACTTGTTGCAGGCGGGCACTATCTGTCAGTAGTTCCAAGGAATCGAGAGGAGTGGAGAAGCGGACGTCTGCATGGGTCTGCTTTATCTTTTCCACCATATCAATGACGTTTCTGCATAGTCCTACTGCATCGCATATTTTGAACTTGAATGTCATCTTTCCAATTTCAAGGCTGGATAAGTCAATCACGTCATTAATCAACTTTAGCAACAGTTCCGAATTTTGCTGGATAATATCATTGCACTGTTTTCTCGTTTCTTCATCAATGGATTCTTCCGTCAGAATGGTGGAAAAGCCGGATAAGGCGTTGAGTGGAGTACGAATCTCATGACTCATGTTAGAGAGGAAAAGGCTTTTAGTGCGAATCGAATTTTCTGCCTGTTTCTTTACTTTTTCTTGTTCTTGTTGCGATTGGATCAGACGTTTGTTGTTCCTTTTGATGCGGAAGATGAAGAATATAATTAAGGAGAGGACAGACAGGATAATAAACCAGCTCCAATATAAGATTTTCTTTTGCCTGTTTATGTTGTTTAATTCATTCTTGTCAATCTGATAGAGAGTATGCAATTCATTGATCTGGCGCAGATAGCTATTGGCGTCAAGTGAGTCTTTGCGTGCGTTAATCACTTCATATTCCTCACATGCTTCTTCGATACGTCCCATTAATGAAAGAACTTTTGCCCGTTCTTGTGATATCTGTATGTCTTTGTACGAACCGGATTCTTTGACGTATGGCAGTAATTCATCATACGATTGCAATGCTTGGGTATATTCTTTTGCGGCGATATGGTAGGAAGCATATAAGTATTTGATTAACAGAAGAAAATATGGATACGGATGTTTGGCATAGATTCGCTCCATTTTTTGCAGATGTTCCAATGCCGAAGGGAGTTTGTCTGACTGTATCTCATAAAACGCACGGCAACAGGGAAGATAAAAATAGCAAGGTGAATCGGGCCTTTTGTCGCAAAGAGCTTCCAAGTAGTTGATATCTTTCTCAATTCCTGCCATTTGCCGGTTATTGAGCTTAATAAGTATCATTTGAGATAATGCGTTTTTTAAATAGATGTCGGCTTCGGGTATCTGTTGCATAATCTCTATTGCTTCTTCATAAGAACCTATGGCAACTTGTGGTGTTGATGAACTTAAATATGTATTTCCGATTGCACGTAGTGCAAGAGCTGTTCCTAGCGGGTAGTCTATCTCTTTAGCTTTCTTATACATTGAATTGGCGTTGTCAATAGCCAGGCTGATATTTCCTTCTGTTATTGATGACTGAACCGCCATTGCTTTGAGCTGGAATAAGATGTCGTATCGTTGCTGCTTTTCAAGTTCAGGTGTTAACAACTTCTCCCATAAGATAATACTGTCTGTGGTGACGCCGGTGTTAAAAGCAAGGTCATACTGAATAAGCGGCTGTAATAAAGACAGACGTTCTGCATTAGTATGTGCAGCGTACAATGTTACCGATATGAATACCGTTATAATTGTAGTAATTATGTGGTGTAAGTTTCTATTCACCGGATGTTTGTTTGCAAGGTTTTATGCAAAAGAAACAAAAAGAGCGAAGACTGACAAGAATCTTCGCTCTTTTTTTCTAATTTATTTTCTTTTGATAATATCACGTGCGCTAGGGCCTTCGTGGTTGGGGTAGCCGGGAGTATGATTTCTGCATCTCGGGTCGGCGTCTACTTTCAGACTGCGGTAATTATCTTTTGACCGGGTGATGTAGTCGTCGAGCATGGCACGATGTTCTGCAAGAACCTTGGCATATTTGGGATTCTTGGCGAGGTTCTTACGTTCACCCGGGTCATTCTTCATGTCATAGAGTTCTTCTCCGTTGCCTTCCAAATAATGGGTGTACTTGTATCTGGGGCCACGTACCATACGTCCGGGAGTAACTGTGTATTCATATTCACTATGCCATTCGGATACAACATATGGATGAGTCTTCTTTTGTTTTTCTCCTTTTAATGTCGGTGCGAGGCTGATTCCTGCCTTTTCTGCGGGAACAGGAATGCCGGCCAGGTCACAGAGGGTTGGCAATAAGTCTAGTGTAGGCTGCGTGAGCAAGTGGTCTACCGGTTTTTTCTGATGCTTGATACCGGGACCTGCAAAGATAAATGGTACGTTTGTCATTTCATCATAGAAACTGATGTGCTTGGTCACCATACGGTGTGAAGTCATTCCGTCACCATGGTCGGCAAGGATAACAACGATTGTGTTCTTTCCTGCGGGGGTGGAGTATAATGCTTTCAAAACACTTTCTACTTGTTTGGATACCATTTTTGTATAGTGCTGGAAAGCGGCGATGTAATGGCGGTAATTTTCCTCACTCCAATGGGAGGCTTGCGTCATACGCCGGTGGCTGCAACAGATGTATTGCACCGGGGTAGGTATGTTGTTCCAGTCTTCTACATCGAAATTGTCGGGCAGTTCCGGAAGTGTGCCGCTGACAGGTCGGTCAGTATGTACTCCTTCATTTTCTCCTACGAATCCGCAGATATTATGGGGATTCTGAAAATCGGCAATGCATATGAAAGGTTTTTCCGAAGGATTGCTTAAATAGGAAACAACGTCCTCGCAGGTTCCTACGTCCAGAAAACTATCATTATTGACCGGAAATTCCGGGTCGGTAAATGGCTTTGCTACCGGTTCTTTATGTTTGAATCCTCTTAATGAACCCATATCGTGCGTTTTTCCGAAGTGTACAGCTTCGTAACCGTTTTCCGAAAAAAGGCTTCCTAATGTCGGAACGTTTTCCGGTATAGGTGTATTGATCGGTTCGCTGGAGTTGGAGCGCACGTTAGTTTGATGAGGCATCATGCCACTCCATAAAGCGGCGCGTGACGGTTGGCTGAGGGGGCAGCCTACATAAGCATTGGAAAAGATAACTCCTCTTGAAGCTACTTCGTCGATAGGAAGGGTGCAACCTTGTGTATGACCGTAGGCGCCAACGACGCGTTGTGTAAGATGGTCGCATTGGATAATCAGAAAATTGGGCTTTTCTTGTGCTTGGGCTGCTATGCCGCAAAGAGCCAATCCCATGAAAGGATTAATTGTTTTCATTCTTGGTTAGAATTAAGTGATACTTGATTTTGAAGCAAAAGTAGGAAAAAAGGGAAAGCAAAAAAGGGGGGAATACTTGTTTTGGACGCAAGTGAAAGTTTTTTGTACAAAATTGGAATAAATGACGGGTGATAAAACTATAAACGGTGAACAAACTGCGATTATAACGCATTCTGTTCACCGTTCATTATTTATGGTTTACTGCTAATTAGCTGTTCATGCTCATCAGGAATTCATCGTTGTCTCTGGTTTTTTCCAGACGGTCTTTTACGAAGTCCATTGCTTCGATCGGATTCATGTCGGCAAGATATTTACGGAGAATCCACATACGGTCGAGAGTTGTCTTATCAAGTAACAGATCGTCACGACGAGTACTGGATGCGGTAATGTTGACTGCCGGGAAGATACGTTTGTTGGACAGGTTGCGGTCGAGTTGCAACTCCATGTTACCTGTACCTTTGAATTCTTCGAAGATAACTTCGTCCATTTTAGAACCGGTATCAATCAATGCAGTTGCGATGATTGTCAGTGAACCACCATTCTCGATGTTACGGGCTGCACCAAAGAAACGTTTCGGCTTATGAAGTGCGTTTGCATCCACACCACCGGAAAGTACTTTGCCCGATGCAGGAGATACTGTGTTGTATGCACGTGCCAGACGAGTAATAGAATCAAGGAATATAACTACGTCGTGGCCGCATTCTACCAGTCTTTTTGCTTTTTCCAATACGATACCTGCGATTTTCACGTGGCGCTCTGCCGGTTCATCAAAGGTAGAAGCGATAACTTCGGCATTGACGCTGCGCGCCATATCTGTTACTTCTTCCGGACGTTCGTCGATAAGCAACATAATCATGTATACTTCCGGATGATTGGCTGCAATAGCATTTGCAATGTCTTTCATTAAAATTGTCTTACCGGTTTTAGGCTGGGCTACGATTAAAGCACGTTGACCTTTACCGATTGGAGCGAAAAGATCTACTACGCGGGCAGACATGGAATCCGAATAACCGCCTTTGCAGAGTTTGAACTTTTCATCCGGGAAGAGCGGCGTCAGGTGTTCGAAAGGAACACGGTCGCGAACGAAAGCGGCGTCACGTCCGTTAATCTTCGATACCTTTACTAACGGGAAATATTTCTCTCCTTCTTTGGGCGGGCGGATAACTCCTTCTACCACGTCACCGGTTTTCAGGCCAAATAACTTGATTTGCGACTGTGATACATAGATATCGTCAGGAGAAGAAAGGTAATTATAATCGGAAGAACGGAGGAATCCGTATCCATCCTGCATAATTTCCAGTACGCCTACTCCATTAAGGATGTCATCGAATTCGTAAGGCTTTTCACGCTCAATAACTTTACGTTCCTGCTGCTGTTGTGGTACCGGAAGATTTTCGTTCGCGTTGTTTGGCTGGGCAGGACGCGGCATCGGTACACGCTGCTGGTTCTGATTTTGGTTATTGTTACGTTGGAAGTTATTATTGTTATTATTATTGGCGTTATTGTTATTATTGCTAGCATTATTATTGCCATTATTGTTGTCACGCGGACGGACAATGCGTGGACGTTGTTGCTGTTGTTGCTGATGAGCCTGTTGTTGTGGCTGTGGTGCTTGTTGTTCGGTAGCAGTTTGTGCCGGTTCAGTTTTGGTGGCTTCGAATTTTCCAAAAAGTTCGGTGGGAAGTTCTATCTTTTCTGAAGGCAGATCTTCGATAGGAATAAAATCATCGTCGTCGGCACCGGATAAGATATTGCTTTCTTCGTCTATAACGGGTTCGGCTTTCTTTTGCGGTTGCGGTTTCACTACTACTTTCTTCTCTTCAGCAGGTTTGTTGGCTTTTGTTTTCTTTTCGGGAGCTTGTGCCGGGACTGCTTTTTCTATTACTTCAGGAGCTTTCTCAGTAACTACTTTATCTTCCGTTACTTTAGGAGTTGCCGGAGTTGCAGTTTTCACGCTTTCAACTTCTTTTTGCTCTGCTGCATCGGCATTTTTACGCGGACGGCCTACTTTACGTTTAGGAGCTGCGGTATTTTCTGCTTTAACTTCAACAGCAGGAGTCTCTTTTTCTTTATTTGCACTTTCCTCTTTTTTAGAAGGCTGTTGTGGCTTGGCAGGAGCAGCTTCTTTGGCTTTCTCAGCTTCTCCTTCCTTGGTTGCGGAAACTACTTTGTTATCTTTCTTGGCAGGCGCTATGCGTGAACGCTTTTTCTTTTGTTCTTCTTTGCGTTCTTCTTTAAGCTTGTCTGCGGCAACTTTCTTTGTGGCTCCGGCGATTGCTTGTTCATCGAGTATTTTGTAAACAAGGTCTTCCTTTTTTAATGAGTCTGTTTTTTTTATGCCTAACTCTTTGGCAATAACTTGAAGTTCCGACAGATCTTTGTCGTTTAATTGGATAATGTTATACATATAGTATGGTAAGTTATTAATATTTCTTTTTTGCTGAATTATGGACAGCATTACTATGACTCTCCGGTCACAGATATGCGAGCATACGTTTTGTTTTTATTATGAATTATGGATGTATATGTTGAATCGTAGAATGTTTCAACGGGGCAAAGATAATAAATTTTTTTGGTTTCATAAACAATCAAACCTTTTTTTCAACGTAAAAGTGTATCTTTGCTACATAAAAGAAAATAGTATGACAGTAAATGAAGCTCATTTAATTTATTTTTCGCCTACACACACATCAAAACAAGTTGCCGAGGCGATTGTTCACGGAACAGGAATAAAAAATATTCTTCCTGTTAATGTCACTTTGCAGACTACCGGGGAAGCTGTAATTCCTGCATCTGCATTGGCTATTATCGTAGTTCCCGTATATGGAGGCCGTGTAGCTCCTTTGGCAATGGAACGTTTGCAGAATATTCGTGGCTTGGATACACCTACTGTGTTGGTTGTGGTTTATGGCAATCGTGCTTATGAAAAAGCCTTAATGGAATTGGACGCTTTCGCCCTTCCCCGCGGATTGAAAGTGATTGCCGGCGCAACTTTTATCGGTGAGCATTCATATAGTACGGATGAACATCCGATTGCTGCCGGACGTCCGAATGATTCGGACCTGGCTCTGGCTACGGAGTTCGGGAAAAAGATCATAGAAAAAATAAAAACGGCTACCGGCCCGGATACTCTTTATCCGATAGATGTCCGTGCTATCAAACGCCCGAGGCAGCCTTTCTTCCCCTTATTTCGCTTTTTGAGGAAGGTTATCAAGTTACGTAAAAGTGGCACACCGCTTCCTCGTACTCCGTGGGTAAAAGATGAGAGTCTGTGTACACATTGTGGGTTGTGTGTGGTTCATTGTCCGGCGGGTGCTATTACAAAAGGCGATGAACTAAATGTAGATGAAACCAAATGCATCAAATGCTGTGCTTGCGTGAAAGTCTGTCCTAGGAATGCAAAAGTGTATGATACTCCTTTTGCGGCTTTATTATCGGATTGTTTCAAGAAGCAGAAACAGCCTCAGACTATTTTGTAAATAACAACGCGTTTCGTTGTTTCATCAATACGGAAGCGGTTATCTATTCGTTCGCCTATCAGCCATGCAATGCGTTCTCCGCAACAGAGCACCCATTGACGCTCTTTCTGACTGATAGAAAATTTGCGGTCGGTCAGGTAATCGCTTATTTTTTTCTTGCCTTTCATACCGAAAGGAATAAAAGTATCACCGATTTGCCATTTACGGTGATAGATTTCTTCATTCAACTTGTCAGCGTCAAAACATGCTGTTCCTTTTTCCCGTGGAATCTGAAAATTTGACGTGTATTCTTTCTCTTCTTTAATTAATTGAAAAGGGGGGATGTCTTTTTCTTCAGACCGGATTTCTTCCAGTAGCAAAAATTCCCTGTCTTTAATCACTCTCCATTCTTTGCTGGCAAACTGTTTTCCCGATTGTCCATGAAGTGAGTTTGCAATATCTTTGATTTGTGTGGAGTTAAAGCCGAGTGGATGCAGAGTCTCGAATAAAATAGTTTCGGGTACAGCTTCTTTTAATAAACTGCTGATCCGGATTCCTTCTGGTGTGACTATTCTTGCTTTTGTTTTTGCTATACATTTATTATATATAGTAGCTACATCATTCAGATAATTACTCGTCTCCACCAGACTATTCTTGACGGATGGATTAATCTCCTCCATAAGTGGAAGGAGGTTGAGCCGGATCTTGTTGCGGGTGTATTCATCTTCCAGATTTGTACTATCGGTTACATAATCCTGTTCAATGTTTTGTAAATATTGAATGATCTCTTTGCGGTTGACACAAAGGAGTGGACGTACAATAGCTCCGTTGCGAGGACGGATTCCGAGTAATCCGGTGATTCCTGTGCCACGGATTAGATTGAGCAACATTGTTTCTATACTGTCGTCCTGGTGATGAGCAACGGCAATGACATCGGCCCGGTATTTATTTTTAATTTCTTCAAACCAGTTATAACGGAGTTCCCGCGCTGCCATTTCTATCGAAATATGCTTTTCGGCTGCGTATTGGGTTGTGTTGAAATCAGCGGTATGCAATCGGATGTTGTATTTCAGGCAGAGTTGGCGGACAAATGATTCATCGCGGTTTGATTCCTCGCCGCGTAAATGAAAGTTACAATGTGCGGCTTCGCAGTGATAACCTGCTGTGTGGAGAATACGTAGCAGTGCCACAGAGTCGGCGCCGCCGCTCAATGCTACCAGAATTTTGCTGTCTGATGAAAACAGATGATTCTTTTCTATATATTGTGTAATCCGTTGCTGTATCATGTTTGCAAAGATAATAGTTTCTTGCTTAGTCTTTTGAATTTTTCAGGAACTTCTCCTTCTGTTTCCTCTTTTTCTGATTACCAGATCTTTTTTAGTGAGGAGATTTTTCGATTAGAAATGACTCTTATTTAAAAACAATCTAAATAATTTGCGTGCTCCGAAGTTATGAATTATCTTTGCCGAAAATTTAGAGAGTTATGCGTTTGTCCGAATTAACAACAGGCGAAAAAGGTGTCATCGTAAAGGTGCTGGGACACGGTGGTTTTCGTAAACGTATCGTGGAGATGGGTTTTATTAAAGGTAAAACCGTTGAAGTTTTATTGAATGCTCCATTGAAAGATCCCATTAAATATAAAGTCTTAGGTTATGAAATTTCTTTGCGTCGTCAGGAAGCTGAGATGATTGAGGTAGTCAGTGAAGAAGAAGCAAAAAAACAAGCCGGCGAAACTATTTATCACGAAGGTTTGCCTGAAGATGTTTCTGTAAAAGAAGAAGATATGAAGCGGTTGGCGTTAGGTAAACGCCGTACCATTAATGTTGCCTTGGTCGGGAATCCGAACTCGGGCAAGACTTCTCTTTTCAATCTGGCTTCCGGTGCCCATGAGCATGTCGGAAATTATAGTGGTGTGACTGTGGATGCCAAAGAAGGGCATTTTGATTTTGAAGGGTATCATTTTCGTATTGTAGATTTGCCGGGGACATATTCGTTATCTGCATACACGCCCGAAGAAATTTATGTCCGTCGTCATATTATAGATGAAACGCCGGATGTGATTATTAATGTAGTAGACTCCTCCAACCTCGAACGGAATTTATATCTTACGACGCAATTGATTGACATGAATGTCCGTATGGTGGTGGCTTTGAATATTTATGACGAATTGGAATCCAGTGGGAATACATTAGACTATCATTTGCTGAGCAAACTGTTTGGAGTACCGATGTTACCTACTGTCAGTAAGAAGAACCGTGGATTGGATACCTTGTTTCATGTCGTAATCAACCTTTATGAAGGCGTCGATTTCTTTGATAAACAGGGGAATATGAATCCGGAAGTATTGAAGGATCTGACCGAATGGCATGATTCTTTGGAGGACCGTAAGAATCATGAAGAGGAACATCTGGAAGATTATGTACGCGAACATAAAAGGACCGGGCGTGTGTTCCGCCATATTCATATCAATCATGGACCTGATTTGGAGAAAGCTATTGAGGCTGTAAAAGAAGAAGTTTCCAAGAATGAGTTCATTCGCCATAAGTACTCTACCCGTTTTCTATCAATAAAATTGTTGGAGAATGATCCGGACATAGAGAGTTTTGTACGTACTTTGCCGAATGCGGAGGAAATCCTGCGTATTCGTGATAAAATGGCCAAACGCGTACAGGATACGATGAATGAAGATTGCGAGTCGGCTATTACGGATGCGAAATATGGTTTTATCAGTGGTGCGCTGAAAGAAACTTTTACTGATAACCATTTGGAACAGGCGCAGACTACAAAAGTGTTGGATTCCATTGTCACTCACCGTATTTGGGGATATCCTATTTTCTTCCTTTTCATGTATCTGATGTTTGAAGGTACTTTTGTGCTCGGGGAATATCCGATGATGGGGATTGAATGGTTGGTGGAACAAATAGGCGATTTGATTCGTAACAATATGACGGATGGTCCGTTGAAAGATATGTTGGTTGACGGCATTGTGGGTGGTGTAGGAGGCGTTATTGTCTTTTTACCAAATATTCTGATTTTGTATTTCTGTATTTCATTAATGGAGGATTCCGGTTATATGGCTCGTGCGGCGTTTATTATGGATAAGATTATGCATAAAATGGGGTTGCACGGAAAATCGTTTATACCTTTGATTATGGGATTCGGATGTAATGTACCTGCTATTATGGCTTCACGTACTATCGAAAACCGGAAAAGTCGTCTCATTACGATGTTGATTAATCCACTTATGTCATGTAGTGCGCGCTTACCTATTTACTTGTTGTTGGTAGGAGCTTTCTTTCCGAACAATGCGAGCTTGGTATTGTTAAGCATCTATGCAATTGGTATTTTTCTGGCTGTGCTGTTAGCACGGTTGTTTAGCAAGTTCTTGGTGAAGGGTGACGATACTCCGTTCGTTATGGAACTCCCGCCGTATCGTATGCCGACTGCGAAATCGATCTTTCGCCATACATGGGAAAAGGGAGCGCAGTATTTGAAAAAAATGGGCGGAATTATTATGGTCGCTTCTGTTATAATTTGGTTTCTGGGATATTATCCGAATCATGATGCATACGAGACAGTTGCCGAGCAACAGGAAAATTCTTATATCGGTCAGTTAGGACGTGCGATAGAGCCGGTGATAGAACCTATGGGGTTTGACTGGAAACTTGGAATTGGCTTGATTTCAGGAGTGGGGGCAAAGGAGCTGGTGGTAAGTACATTGGGAGTGTTGTATGTCGATGATCCGGATGCAGATTCGGTAAGTTTGGCAGAAAGGATTCCGATCACTCCGTTGGTCGCATTCTGTTATATGCTTTTTGTACTGATTTACTTCCCGTGTATTGCGGCATTGGCTGCTATAAAACAGGAGTCCGGTAGTTGGAAATGGGCATTGTTTGCAGCTTGTTATACTACGGTATTGGCTTGGCTTGTATCCTTTGCCGTTTATCAGATTGGAGGATTATTTGTATGATTAATTGGCAGGAATGGGTAGTAGGAGTACTGGTAGTACTCTGTATTGCTCGTATTATATATGGAATCTTTCTTTTTTTTCGTCGTACGCGAGAAAATAAAAATCCTTGTGACAGTTGTGTAAGTGGCTGTGAACTAAAGGATATGCTAGAGAAGAAGCGTAAAGAGTGTGGTGTAAAGAAAAAAAGTACAAAGAAAAATTGCTGTGGATAGTTGGTAATTTCAAAATTTGTACTACCTTTGCAACCGCAAACGAGAAAAATGGTTCCTTGGATGAGTGGCTTAGTCAGCGGTCTGCAAAACCGTGTACGGCGGTTCGAATCCGCCAGGAACCTCGAAGAAGGTTAATATGCCGGATACAGAGATGTGTTCGGCATTTATTTTTATTGATATTCAGTTGATTAACTACCTTCTCTTTTGTGTGACAAGCTGTGCAGGTGTAGACCGGTGTCAATTCTTACCTGCAAAAGGAACCATTGTAGCTCATGGTAACGATAAATATATATCTGAGAAAATACGGAAGCGAGCCAACATCTGGAGTCGTTTGGTTGTCTTTTTATATCAATCGTGAAAAAGTAAACTTTTCTACGAAAGTATCAGTTGATATCAAAAACTGGAATGACAAGAAGAAATGTGTTGGTCTTGGGGATAAATCAGCCAATGACAAAAACTTGATCATTGAAAATATTTTGGCAAGGATAAACAATGTGATTGTGAAATATCGACTTCGCGACAGAAAACTCACTCGTGCATCCTTTCTCAAGGCTTACAATCGTCCGGACGATTATAAAACCTTTTTTGAGTTCGTTAGTGAGTATCAAAAAAAAGAATCATTGAAATTGGAATATTCTACTTTCAAAACTAACTTATCTGTTATAAAGAAGTTAAAGGAGTATAATCAGGATTTGCATTTTGATGACATTACGAATGAATGGCTTGATGGGTACTTCTCTTATCTGATGCATGATCTTGATAACAATCTGAATACTGCGTTTAAAAACATGGCCACTATCAAAAAATATGTTACGGCCGCTCATAATGCCGGTTATATGGACGACAATCCTTTTAGGAGCTGGAAGATAAAAAAGGGGTTGCCTTCAGGTGAATATCTGAGTGAGGATGAACTCCAAACACTAATGGGAATCTATATTAATGGAGAACTGGATTATAAATATCATAAAGCTCTTGAATTTTTTCTTTTTTTATGTTTCAGTTCTCTGCACATTGGTGATGCTAAAAAATTGTCCTTAGAGCAGTTTACGGATGATACATTTACCTACTTTCGAATAAAACTGAAAAATAGAAAGCCATTTCCAATTCAGGTGCCGATTTCAGATCCTCTCCGGCAGTTATTGAGAAATATATGTGGAACCAGGAAGAAAGGACCGCTCTTTGAAAAGTTGCCGTCCGACCAGACTATGAACAGGTTTTTGAAAGAAATAGCTGCTATTGCCTGTATCAAAAAAAATGTTACTCATAAAGTAGGGAGACATACTTTCGCCACAATCTTTTTGCGGAAAACTAAAGATATCACTTCGTTAAAAGAAATTCTTGGCCATTCCGACTTGCGTGAAACATTGGTATATGCTCATGTATTGAATGAGAGCAAGCGGGAAGGGGTACAGTGCTTTAACTGTTTTACCTTTTAAATTGTACTTCTGTACGGGATTTGTTTATTGCGCTGATAATCAAAGAATAATGGGCGCACTTTTTTGTACTAAACTGTACGAAGAGCTGTGCGCCCGTACTATTTATGGTCGTATAACAACTGTTGGAGTATATCCGAATTCAATAGCAGCATCGAAACAGGGGCAGGATTTAATCCATTCGCTAGGCTCTACGATACCATTATCGTTCAAATCCGGAGATGTATCCCGAGGTCCGAGTACTTCTATAATATTGAACTTTTTTTTGAGTCGGGATACTAATTCCACGAGTGCAATCTTTTGTGCTGGAGTACGTGTGTCCGCAGGTTCACCGTTGACATTTAGTCCTCCGATATAGCATACGCCAATACTATGTTTGTTATATGACATTCCAGAAGAGCCTTTTGTATTACAATGAGCACCTATCATGCTGAGTGGCCTTCCTTTTTCGATAGTACCATCTAAGTCGATAACGAAATGATAGCCTATCATGTCGAAGTTGCGAGCACGATGCATTCGGTCGATGTCTTTTGCTTTGAGATTTTGCCCGGCGCGCGTGGCCGAACAGTGAATGATAATTGAATCAATAGTTTCCATTTTTCCTTTCCGCTTTTAAATATTAATACTACTTTTGCTGCACAAAGGGGATATCTCCTTTGTTATATTTGTGTGCAGCCGTCTTACTCGTGATGAACAGGACGGCTTTCTTTTTAATAGAAGTGCATCCAAGCAGATGCTGCGATCCATGATTCATAAAAGACCTTTTTCATAAGTTCTATTTTTTAATGATTAATAATGTATTATTTATGTCCTGGTACTTTCTCCCAGACTGTCAGTAATAACATACCATACGCATCCGTCGTAGCGACTAACTCCGATAAACTGTATTACTCCTCCTTTACCTGTTTCTATTTTTGTTACTAATTTTAGTCCGTAAACATCGACATTTAAAGGGTGATACATCCTTCCTTTAATCTCGACGATAGGGGCTATTCTTGTTTTTACAGGATTATCATAGACGGTAAGGACCGTACCAATATACTTTTCATCAGTAGGTAAATTGAGAATTAGACGAGTAGCTGTATCTTCCCCTTTTGCTTCAAGATTGAAATAGTCAGATACGGTATATTCTCCGGTAGCAGCATTTGGGATAGCTCCTTCTTTAAAAGTTTTAAATGGTATTTTCAAGAATCCGGAGAATGTTCCGCTATCAGCATAGATTTCACCTTTCATGGTGACTTTCGCTTTCCCATTCTCTACTGATACAATGAATTTATCATCAATGTTTATACCGGTGGTCATGATGGCTTCAACTAAAAGTTGGCCGCTAATCTGGACACGTTCACCTTCTATCTTAATTCCTGATTCATCGGCATTGATAGCAGCAAGAATCGTGTTGGGATTACCGTCCTTGTCTTCACCCATGACCTCCACTTTCCATTGTCTGGCGTTCTGAGTAACCTGGGTACCGATTTCTTTAATGATATCTCCCTCCGCATCGGTGACGGTTTCCTTGAACTTATCAGTCAATCCCTGTGCCGTTCGGTTTAGTTCAGACTTATGGATTTCGACAGCATCATCGATTTCCCCGGTAGCTTCTTGTGTCTTGGTTTCTACCAGATCGGTGAATGCGAGTACAAAGTCCTTGGCTGTGAGTTGAAGAGTGCCGGTTGCCTGTTCTGTTGCCGATGTAATAGCACCCAGTGAGTCCCCGGTTTCTTTCGTTACTTTTTCGGTAAACTCAGCGGATAGCTTCCCGTAATTGACATTAAACTCAGAAGAGAGTTCCCTGACTGACTTTTCGTACTCTCCGGCAACACCGGCAGATCCGGCGGCGGCACCGGCCGAATCAGAAGCATCCTTCGCGTACTTGATGACTTCCTGCCATTTGCCGGTGATCCCGTCCTCCCGGATTTCGAAGTCACCACGTATCTGAGTCTCACGACCGTTCAATTCGTCTTCGATTGTCTTGTCATTGTGCAGGATGAACGTACCCCGGATGATCACTCCGTCTGCGATCAAGCCGAACCAGCGCCTCACACTTCCTACAGCATCTTTTGCCCATGCGGGAATTAAACCGATGTCCGCATGACCGAGCGTACACTTCACATTATCCGGATTGTCATAAGCCGCCCAACTATCTATTCCGTCATAGAAGTATTGGCAATTCGTTCTTGATGAGATACGGATGAAGGATTGACGATCTTCATCAATAAGATTACCGACACGTACAACAATCATGTGCCGGTAAGGTATAGCATTATCTTCAGGTTCAAGAAGAATTGACTGGTCTTCTCTTGACGGATCACTGACTGCCGTGAATTTTTGCACGGCATAAATAACACCACTATTAGCAGGGTTATGATAATAGCCCATTAGCAGGTCATTTTCGGCTAAAGGATTGATGTCTCCTTCACGAAGATCGGGATAAACGGTAAATGTCCTGTCTTCGTTGTCAAAGTAAGAGGCTATCTTGATACTACTGGAGATTATCTCTTCGTCTTCCGTCACGCGGATGCGGTTGTATACAAACTCGTTTGTAATAAGCTTGTCACGGACGAATACTGATTTAAATTCCGCATTGCCGAGTTTGTCGATTATCCAGCCCGATAAGCCGGATACAAATGTGCTGGCCCATTCGTCAATCTCTTCGCCGGTAACATTCAGGATCTTCCTGCCGGTCGCTTTGGCTGAGGATATAAATCCCCAGATGCCGGTATTGATTAATCCTGCCATTACTCTACACCTCCTATCATTTGCATTAATAGCTCAACTTGCTTCTCCAGCCTGTGGTAATCGGCAACGGTTACCCTCCTCCTTACCGGTTCTTCGGTTGTTTCCGATTCTTCTTCCTTTTCTTCCAGAAGTCGGCTTTCATCCATATTCTCTTCCAAGGGCATATCTTCATCGATGAGAACTGTTTCTTCGTCAACTGGATCGTCTATCTCCTCGTAGTGCTCAGGTAGTTCCAAGAGCGGTTCTGCCAACAGTTCACCTGCTATGTAGTAGGCGTATCCGAGATAGATTTCACGCCCGAACAGTTGACCGTCAGAGATACGGCGGAATACTTTGCCTTCTTCCGCTAGGATATGATTGTTGTTTAATTCGTCTGTTTTCATTGTTTCTCGGATATTGGTTTGATACGTGATGAATAGGCAGACCAGTTGGTGGCTGACTTATAGACATCAACTGCTGAATCCGGAACGTAGATAGGGCAGCTGTTACCATTAGTCAGTGAACTACTGGATGATAGTGTAAATGGGATATCGGCAAGTACCGATATGAATGTCAGTTTACTGCACGATGATATCAAACTCAAGTTTGATATCATTTTCGTCCAGCCTGCTAGCGGTGTGAGGTCAACAGAGGTTAAGATGGAGCAATTGTAAAACATATAACTTGCATTTGTCACATTCGTCCAACCGGCCAATGATGTGAGATCGACGGAGGTTAAGCCGGAGCAATTGTAAAACATATAACTTGCATCTGTCACATTCGTCCAACCGGCCAATGGTGTGAGGTCAACAGAAGTTAAGCTGGAGCAATAGCTTAACAAGCTATTTGCATTTGTCCTGTCTGAATCATTTTTAAATACATTACCAAAATATTTTAGTTTAGAATAACCTGAAAAAGTTATATCTTTCACAGCACTATTTCCAATGCTCCAATAAGCTATAAGGCAGGACGTTGAACCTATACAAGATGTAATTCCTGTATGATTACTTACCTCCACTTGGAATAAGCTATTATCTGTATATGTGTGACTGTACGTTTTACTCCCTGTGCCTGATGCCTGCTCAGTACTTCCGTCGCCCCAGTCTATCACGTAATTGTCTTCTGTAGATGTTATGGAGATTGATGCTGACGTTCCTCGCAGCAACATCTGAATATTACCATTTTCGGCAGGTTTTAATGTTTCAATATCGAGTTCAAGGGATACATTTATCGTCATTGCAAATGTTCCTACTGTTATTGTTCCGGAGTAATCATAATAGTTAGGATGATTAACAGTATAATCGTAACTCCCTTTCCCTAAAGACAGTGTACATTCCCCGTATTGGTTTGTGACGGCTGTCTGTGATCCTGATTTAACAGTAGCCCCTTCGATAAGAATAGAGCCATATTTCACGACGAACTTAACATCAACAACATCATAGATTTCGATTGTATTCGTAGTATCATTTATAATCGTACCGAAAGAGAAGGTGTTACCGCCATACCCGTAAGCTGATACAGTTCCGGAAATAGCTGCACCACTGCGAGGTAAAATGACATAACCGTCTGCATCGGAAGTATATGACTTCCCGTCAATCGTGACTGTCGCACCGGAAACGTATGTGGACTGGTTATATACTTTCACCCTGATTGTGCGAACCGGGATATAGGTTACCGTGTAATCCTGTGTACGAGTTCCGGCAGTCACATAAGTCTTTGTCAACGCCTCATGGTTATCCGTCTGGTATGTAAATTCAACGGAAGTGCCGTCTTCTACCGCAACCTTATATTGAGTATCACTGACCTTTTCAAATTCTACATTACACGTAAATATAGGATTTGTCAATGTCTTTCTCTGAGAAGACGAGAATGTGAACGTCGTTGTCGGTGTCGGCTTCAGTTGCCCGTATGTGACCACTAATTCCGGGAATGCCGCATTGACTTTCGCTAATTGGGCCTGTGAAGCTACAGAGACATGGCATTTTCCACTTACAATAGCCTTATTCGTGTTATTCCCGTTTTCATCGAGACCTTTCAGCTTGATTAACTTGGTAACCGTATCAAGTGTTGTCAGGTTCCAGTCCACACCAAGCAGGCGTACACGTTCCAGCTTCGGATCATCAAGCGCGAAGCATCTGTCAATGACAGACAAGACATTAGCCTTGTTGGTATTCTCCCAGCGGATAGTTGACAGATTCTGTACTCCTGCAAGTACCAATCCAGCATTAGTCAATTCTGATTGATTCCGGACAGTCAGGTTCGTGATTGTATCAGGAAGATGAAGCAACGTTAAGTTACCGCCTTCGGGCAATACTACAGCCGTTGTGCCGGTTCCTTCAGCCCACACTTCACGGATGTTGGTACACTTGTTAATATCAATAGCCTGCTTCAAGTTCGGGCAGTTGCGGATATCTAGCTTCCTGAGCAGATTGTTAGCACCAACGGATAAGACTTCCATGTTGGTATTCTGATATCCTTCTACTCCTGAACCAATAATCAGTTCTACGAGTTTAGTCATTTTAGCGACATCCACGGTACCGGGATAGAGAGCAGATAAATCGCCCAAAGAGCTGACCTGTCCTGCACCGAATATGATTGTTTCGGTATCGTTAAACTGGATAGCCGGCGCTTTAATCTGTACCGGCACATTTTTCTGTGACCGTGCGCCGACCGTATATGATCCGTATTGAACGTTCATATATTGCCCGGTATAAGATGTAATCGTCAGATCCGCATTCGGTTCTACTCCTTCCCATTCTGACGGGGTATAGAGACGCATGGTTGCGAAATCGTTCTTATAGTCACCGGCAATGTACTTTGAGTCCATGTACTTGAAGCGATTGTATAACCACCAGCGACGGTACATCTTACGACTTCCTTGAGCTGCATACAGGTATGAACCGTTGCCTTCATCAAGAAGCGGACGCACATACTTGAACCAGCTATCTTCGTTATAGACTGCTTCGGACCATGCATCTCCCTGTTCGGTATCGAGGAACCGGATACATTCGTCGTAGGTGAGCAGTTTTTTAGAGCGCATTTCGGCATACATCTCCGCAATTTCCTTCGGGTATGCTTGCTCTATATTATTCCAAAGCGTGGATTCTGCACCGTTCCATACGTCTTTGTTGCCGATTTTATCGTGATACTCGACAGTGTAGTCAAATGCGTTTACAGCCTCGTTGTTAAGCCCACAGCAGGTATCATTATCGTAGAAGATGCAGATCCAGTGGATGCCGTCAAAGGTAGTCAGGAACATATTCTTGGCACGCTGGTCGACCATGGCGAAGAACTCTGTTATCGTGTAGTATGATAGCATGAAGTCCATATCCAGGTACTGAGTCGCTTCTTCCCTGAACTTTGTCGGGTTATCCTTTACGGAGACAAGCCAGTCAGTCAGGCGTTTCAGATTTGTGTAGTCTTCGTTTCCGTCCGGATAACGGGCTTCGAAGTCTTTCAGCCATTCTACGTTGCCTTCGGAATCGACGGTTATATAGTCGGATCTCTTGAAGAGTACCCGGTAGGAAGTGTTATTAAGTATTTCCCAACTTTCACAGCCGACTTTGAAACCGAATGTCTCATTCGTTGACTTGTCGTTATTGAAGTTGTATTTACCCAGTGACGTTTTCTCGGCATCTTCCGATATCTGATGCCACATCACTGACGGGCGACCGTTGACTGTTGTCCGGACACGGTGATCCGCCTTCTGTGCCTCAGTCAGAAATCCCATGCCACGCAAGATGTAGTCGATCAAACGGGCCATACCGGTGTTATGTACACCACTTGATTCTGCGAAGTCCGCCTTGAAGCAGAATACACTCACAGGAATTTCACCTTCAAAGATTGCCACCTTATCGACATGCTCTCCGGTAACGGTCATGGTGAATCCCTGCCTGCATTTTGTCTTGAAGTTCTTTCGAGGATACCATTGCGAAGAAGTTCCCTGTACGTCAATCTCTGTACCGGGTGCTGTCCAGCTGCGTTCCGGATGCTCCCTGTCCTCATAGACAAGAGTAACGATTTTCTTGTCTCCCTTGAAAGTCGGAAGCTCACCGATAATGGTGAACGAGATGTTCTTATCCGCCAGCTTCTCATAGCTGAGATTCCCATAGTCATCATAAATGTTATTCCGGGCATACAGTTTGCGCTTCAGTTCAAGGTTGTCCATGTCGGCTATGTAATTGTCGAGAAGCTGATAACGGTTCAGGGCATTGTCGTAGACACGTATATTAAAGATATCTGCGGTACAGTCACCGCTACCGATTGAGATTCCAACCGGATTGGGCTGGGTGAAGTTGTCCTGTTCCGGATACTGAATCAGTCCGCAGATCTCACCGTTTATGTACACGAAGATCAGCCGGTTCTCCGCTTTCTTCTCAACAACGAAAGAAATGCGTACCCGTTCATCCTCCTTGAATTGCGTCTCAACTACACTCTGTTCTGATCTGAATATAGCTTTTTGTGCAGTCACTTCAAGTCCGATACCACCATTCATGCAGCTAAGGATAACTGCATCATAATCGGTAACATCTCTCGTTTCAAATTCAAATTCGATAGTCTTACCCGTTGAACGGAAATCATTTGCAAAAGAATTATAAGGAATAGTTACACGGGCATCGCCATTAACACGAAGAGCTACGAATCCGTCAATTGTCTTGATCCAGCCGTTCGTCGCATAATTGAATGCGGTAAGTATAGCGAAGATTTCTCCGTAGTTCCAGACATTTTTCCCTTCTTCATTATTACTCCTGTTTACGGAAGTGAGGAAGAGGGTCAAATCCGCTTCTTCCGGATGAACATCGATCTCTGATTCCGTAACTGTCAGCTTGAATGTTTTGCACACAGATCCGCACGTTATTTTCAGCTCCAGGTCTCCGGGCGTTTCTGCCCGGTAACTCCACGTCTGTCGGGTACGGTCTATCGTTTGCTCGCTGATCACGGTTCCATTAGCTGACAGGGTGATATCGCTTGTTGTAGTAAACGGATTATAGACGATGTAGGGGATCAGGAGTGTGCCGAACTGTTCTACTTCGGCAGTTCTGAAGGAAGACGCGATAACCGGCGTGTTGTTGCCGGATACAATGCTGATAATGTCATAGCGTAGATGTTCACTCTCTACTTCTATCTCGTTGATCGTTGCAGTCGCATAGACGTCGAGCGTATGTGCGCCATGCGCCTGTGACGGGATTGAATATGTCTGCTGCCGGTTGGATACAGAGGTGATGTAAGTACCTGTTTCCTTACCATCTACAAGAAAATGAATTGTTTTCTCGACCGCACCCATTGGGGTATATGGAAATGAGACCGCTCCGGTATATGCCTTTGAATCATCGAAGGTAGAAGTAATGGAAATGCTTACCGCACTGATCTTGAATGTCAGTTTGCGGGTGGCCCCGTAGCTGTCGGTAACTTGAACGACAAAGATATTATCCCCTAATGCCAGGTATTTGCCTATATTGAATGAGACTTCGCCCTGGTTGATTGTCTCAGAAGCTACCTGCTTGTTGTTCAAGGTATAGGTTGCGATGCCTTCGCCGGTTTCTTCGCCGGATAAAGTAGATGAGTATGTGTACTTCACCGGTGTCTCCTTCCCGTGAACCGCAGTCATGTTTGACGGAGTGACAAAGGCAAGCGTGAGCTTTGTTCCTCCGCCACCTGCAGCTGCTTTCACGGGATAGAATACACCTGCTCGTTTTTGCATCATATAGTTGCCGTCCGGGACCGAATCAAATGATTCATCTGTGTTATCCATCTCACCCAGTGAGGCAGAACCGAATCCTCCACTTCTGGGTACTTCTGTTAATCCTATTGCCATAACATTACTATTTTCGGGATTTTCTTTTGCTGATTCTGTAACTCCATAATCGGTGTCGGCCATGACTACGACGCCTCCGGATAACTTCGTGAGTTTACCCACATTTAACCCACCTTCGATGTCGCAGCCTTCTTGAGAGGAAAAGCCTTTTGCGAAAGTATCTTTGATGTCTTTACGTGCATAACGATCATCACTGAATGATAGAGATGCGATAGCCTCAAGTTTGCAGTGTACGCGCTTGTCTGCTAAGGGAAGTGATTCGTCAAGAACAAGGATATAAACATTTGTTTTCCCATTTTCTTTTACAGTAATCATTTGTCCATCATAAGGAGCATAAGCTACAGTGTCTATGTTTTGCGCATATCGAGTTGCTTTTTCTAAAGAATTCCAAGTCGATGTAGAGTCGATAGGAAGGCTTCTGGTGCGTTTGTATTGAAGATAGAAACTGGCTCCTGCGATGACAAGGCTAGAACGTGGTGATACAGTTCTTATTTCAGATAGATATTTTACAATTTCAACTTGATCTTTCATACTCAGGCTGTTTTAAAAGTGAAGGTATCCGGGTCGTTAGGCATTGTAGCTTCTGCAATCCACATTTTGTATTCAATAGCTTTACTACCGTTAGCTCCTTCTACCATAATTTTAATCGGACCTTCAGTTCCATTTTCGATGAAGTTGCCAGGATAACTGGTTAGAGTAAGTTCGGTGATCATGTCTGCAGGGATACATACTGCAAACATAGACCATGTACCAATTGGAAATTTATAGGTACCGGGACCGGTATACAGTCCGTTTGAACTGAGTGCCCGTACTGCATCTGATGTTTGAGGTACAGAATTGCACATGCCGGCAAACCATTTGCGGCGAACGTTCACACTGATCTTGTTATTTAATGTAATTTGCGGTAATACTCCATCAGAACTAGCATCGTAGACAACAGTTGCAGCGTAAGTCTCCTCCATTGTATAGTAGCCTGTCAATCTCCTTACTGCCTTCTGTTCCCCATTAATTTCAGCAGAAAATTCGAGTTTATGCTCTTCGATATAATCATAAAAGGCTTTACTCATGGGGCCATTGCCATGCCTGTGGGCTGTGTAGGTTAGCTCTCCTTTGGCTGTCCCAAACTCAATATCGTTGGACGTTGAAAGTTTACCAGTTAAAGATGCAGACTCTACACTGATGAGCATCGTCCTGAAAATACTTTCGTATGTTGTTCCTTCCTTGAGTAGGTCTCCTGGGCTGATATTCCCCGTTTTGGGCGAGGTGACGTAAATATCTTTGGACAGGCTCCCACCAGCTTTAGCTAGTGCCTTGTACCTTTCGTTCAAAAAGTATAGGACACCGGCTACTTGCTGGTTGGTTACACTGCCTTTGGCGATAGCTTTGTCTATGTGATCAATCAGAGCGTCTACAATATCTTGTGTTATACTCATCCTTAATTGAATTGTTTACTGAAAACATCTGTATGAATTCTCGGATTATTGAAATCATCGCTATTTAATTCTTGGGTAAAATGTTTCTCTGAATCGCAGAATCTAAGTGTAATGGGGAGACTCTGAGGCGTATTCATATTTTTTGCTATTGCTAAACTATCAGCAGAAGCATTGACTCTGATTCCTCTGTTCTCGTATCCTATAAGGTAGATCTCATCACTGGAGAGCATATCGAGAATAAACATCAGTTCCTTTTCTGTTTTGAAACCAGTCTGTACATGTAAATTGTCTACAGTATTTACTCTCTCCCTGCTTTCGATATAGTCGTTTACTTCCTCATCATATTTTCCATACACTTCATCTTCTACTTTGTCTTGATCTAGAGTGGGTTTCCCGGTAACTTCTATGCATTCATATGCTCCATAACTGTTTAAAAATTCGATATAGTATCGTTCCTTCTCTATGTTCGCAGGAGAAATCACGATAGTTACTGCCTTGCCTTCTGCTGTGATGATTTCAAATTGACTGGCAAGCATATTATTTTTGCTGAAAAAATATTTTCTTAAGGCTTCAAGGTTAAGAGCATAACAGGTCCCGATTATCAGACCTGAAATAACAGTAGAAATATCTTCTGCTATTTTAACTGTAAAGGTTGTTACTGGAGCAATGAATAGTAATGGTCGTATTTCTGTTTCGCAGATAGACAGTACCCTTTGTTCTGTCCGTGTAGACATAAAGAAGTTGCCAGCAGCATTCAATAACTTCATCGTAAAAATATTACTACCAGTCTGATTCAGATGCCTCATGGCTCTTTTACTGATTCCACCGAGTAATACTTTATGTTGCAAGGTTTGTCGGTCACCTGTCTGGTTATTAACTTCGATTGTGTATTCTTTGAGATTGTTCGATGTTGATAGGATGATATCGGTTTCTTCACCCGTATAGCGGGTTGGAGATAAAATGGCCGATAAGATCTCATCAATGAAAACAAAGAAATTTCCAGTTTCTCCGGATCCTTCGAAAATAACATTACTTTGATTCCGGATAACGTAACTGACAGGAGATGAAGAAGTGATTTCTAACTTTACCGGATTTCCTGATAAAGCCATCGTGCGGGGTGAAATTGTTGCTGTTAAACTCATAATTCAAACTGTGTTCTTATAATGTTCTCTGATGCCACTACTACAAAATTCAGGTGGGGCAGGAGGGAAGCTCGTTCAATGCTGGGAGATGACATTAATAAATAAAAGTCTTCCATTGTTTTGTCTCCATTGCCTGGCAGAGACTGAAACTTTAGAAATGCTCCGGAGACATTCTTTATTTCAGGAGCTGATTGTATTGTTTCCTTTTTTTCCATATGCAAATGTGTTTGTTTTTAATTGCAGTATAAAGGACAAAATTACATAGTGGCTGCTTTGATTCCGGCTTTATATTGAAGTTTGATTGAAGCTATCGAATCAGTATTTGCACCTTCAGGATTCTCTACATAAAACGAGTACCAGTACTGTATTTCGGCTTCATAAGTATCCAGTATTTCCTTTTTTTCTAGTACTTCTTCTTTAGTTGGGGGTAGATACGAACTGAAATCATCTCCGGAGGGTTGAGTTAGTATCTTTCTGTCTAAGACATTAAAGCCTCTGAGATCATATATTTTTTCAAGTTGACTCTTTACTTGTGCTGCAGTTGCGGTGAAGGCATTATCAGCGTAGGAGACAATTACCCATTTAGTCGTTTGGGGTATCATTTTTACAATACCTTGTTCCTGCTCAAGATCAAATGGTTTTAATAGTTTTGTGGTACGAAGGTTCACTTCTGCTGGTTTGTTCACCTGATAGGGTACTGTATGTTTGGCGCTCTCAATCATCAGTTTCTGCCCAGACAATAAGATTGGTCGGCTAGTATCTATTTGAGTTAGTGCTATCCGATCAATATTGATTTTACTTTTTAGAGTATGGTTTGCATGTCTTAAGATGGCATCCCATTCTTTGAAGAATTGGTTGAAAGCTCCGTCTTCTCCACGAAAGACCAGTGAATATTTGAAAGTATTCCCGTAGTTATCACGGAAATAATTACCTGCAGGGGTACGACAGAGTGAACTGCCAAAGTAATATCCTAAAGGAGTATTTTTTTCATCAGTAGCCATCCCCATCGCAAAACAGAAGCAAAGAGGAGTATCTGTTTTTTGTTCATTGACTCTAGCTCCCCGGAGTGTTGTATTGAGATTAACTGTTCCGGCCATATATTGCGGAACTAGTAAATTGTTACAGAATGTCATTGGTAAGCATTCATCGGAACTGGATATTTCTTCGTATTCAACGTTTGCCGTTTTCTTATCCCAAGCAAAGAAGTCACTGGATAAGAGAGAAACGCTTTGGGAAACTACGTTACGCTTGTAAAATCGTCCGGTAGATGCTTGATAACAAATATATGTGTTATCGGGAACGTACCCGGGAGGTGTATTCTCTACTTCTGTGATGATTCCTTTATATTTATCCAGAAATTCTTCAAAAGACTCTGTATTTGTATAAGCTTCATCGAATGAAGTGCTGGCAGATAACTTTATTTGCTTGGGCTGTTCGTAATTAGGTACAGGATCTGCAGCTTTCAGTTGTGACCAGTCTGCAAATGGAGAACTGGAGAATGTGTCTTTCAGTAATTTGATTCTTGCTGTTTTATTATCTCCATTCACGAAGATTCTGGCACCAGTTCGACAGAATATTGCTTCCAGAAAGTCGTTAATCGTACAGTCTGGCATTAGGTCTTTATAGTCTATTTGACCTGCGACTATGGTATCTGCTACATTATTAAGTACTACCATTTTTTTGAGCTGGTAGTCGCTCTCGAATGGATTTTCAATGAGTTCGAAACCATATGCTGAAAATATTAATTGCAGGATTTTTGAAACACGGATAAAAGGAGAAATACCATATCCTGCGGGTAACTTGACATCTGCGACGCTACCTGATATAACCATTTTCTCTGTACGTACATTTTTCTTCAACTCATACGCATTACCTATTTTTTGAATTGGATTTATGAATTCCGGGTAAGCGACACCGTCTGCCGAGTCATTCTTTACTTGTATAGGAAAAACATAATAGTCGGCTGGAATATTATATTTCATAACATTACTAAGATGTTCTGTTAGAACAGTAATGCCACCTGAAGGTTTATATATGGGTAATCTAGGTAGCTTTTTTAATGATATATTGTTCCAGGCTTCATACATTAGGCTTTCGTCAAATCCAATGTTGCTAACAATTCCTGATTCTGCCGACGCTGATGTTATATTTTGTTTGCCTATGCGACGGTATATTCCATCTGCAATTACAGCCTGAACGTCTTTAGTCGGTTCATTAGCTATATCTAAGCGATTGATATGATCAACAATGGAAAGGTTATGCTTTGTTCCCGGTAACGTAGCAACTATGGTCTGACTCCCTTTATCTGTATAAATAGGGGAGGTGATTTCAACTTCCATTTCGAAGTCTATAGGGGTATCGTATATCCCCTTAGAGGTTTTGATGATTAGTCCCATATTATTGATCTCCTCTTGTGAAAGGTTTTTCTGATTTTAGTTTGATCTCTTCTGCATCATTGATATCAGATAAGAGAACATAGTTTTTCGAAGGCTTACCTAATTTGTCCATTACATGATCCATCTTATCCAACACTTTCTCTAGTTTAGTCTCAAGGGTGTTATTGGAACTTGGCGGAGTGGGTGAGTTTATGGAGTGGCTGATGGAGTCGTAATTCCCTTCTGCATATTGTGGTACCCTTCCGGATCTTGCATCATTGATTGCTTGAAGTACCACAGGATAGTTGATGTGTTTTTGGAGTCGGGACAGATCTTCTGAATTGATAATTAACTCTGCTCCGTTTTCTGATATAAGTGAAGTACGTTTGACGATACCTGTGGGAGCTTCCCCTATATAAGGAATATCATAATAGCTGCGTCCGTCTTCAGCTCCGATTACGTCATACTTTCCGGCTGCTCTTTGGTTTATTTTATATTCAGCTTGGGGAGTACTTTCTGCATCGGAACTTCCATCATCTCTTCTTTTCCCGATAAAGCCTTTCAGTGTAGATTTGGCTGTGGCGATACCTGCCGTAATAAGCCCCGCAAGTATAGCTCCACTTGCTATTCCCAAAAAACCTTTGGAACCAATTTCTTTAGATGTTGCTTTTGCTGTTTCTGCGGTTCCTATTATACTTAAATTTACAAGTTCGGCATTAATGATTTGAGTTATAACATCAAACATAATGTCGATCATCGTATCTGCAAATCCTTGCATAGCATTTTCCTGCCCGGAAATAATGTTTCCTAAAGCGTTGCCAAATTCTGCTCCATACTGTTGGTAGATCCTGAGTCGTTCGTCAAATTCCTGTTTGTCTGTTTTAAGTTTATTTTTTGAATTTTGCTCATTGGCTTTTTGTTCTTCCTTCATGCATTTTACCTTGAAATCAAGTAGTTGTTTCTCTACTTGCTTTCGTTGTTCGGCATTCAGACCGGTAAGGGAGAGCATTCGTTCGAGATGCATGATAGTGAGTTGTTCCATCGCATCATTGTATGCAGCCTCGGAATTCAGGTTATCATCTTTTCCGGAAGCATACAACATTTTTAAATCCTGTTGCTGTTGTTCATATTGAGCTTTTTCTTCGTTGAGTTGTTCTTGAATGTGCTCTTTCTGCATTTTAAGCTTCAGATCATTAATTTGATTTTGAAAATCAATGCCTTCTTTAGATTTGCTGCCAGCTGCTTTCAGAGAACGTTCCAGGTATTCCATTTGGATGCATTCCATTTCCTTTTGAAGTTGTTCTTCTGTTTGCAGAGTTTCATCGCCACCTTCCAGGTACATCTCTTTTAAGAAGGCTTGTTTTTGGGTATATAATTTTTTTTCTATTTCAAGTTGCTCTTTGAGTTTCTCTTGGCTTTTTTTTTCATCATCAGTAGTAGTATTTTTTGAGGTGGGTTTATTAGCTGTAACCACCACTTCCGCTAATTGATTACTTTGTGACTGTTGGTTACTTTTTTCTGAAGGTAGATAGGGAGAAAATTCATCTTGTATCTTTTTTATGTCTTTATATTCTTTCTTTATTGTTTTGGCATAATCTTCTATATCGCCTATTAAATTTGTGGAAAGGTGTCCGTTATCGTAATATACTCTACGTATAGTATTGTATAAAGATTTAGCAATAGATTCGGCTGTCTCTCCTTGCTCAATGAGTTTTTTTGTGGTTATATCTATACCTTGGCTAATCTTGTTAACCTGAGAAGCGGGAAGATCTGCCAACAAGATGTCCTTTACATCCTTCATCTGGTCTATTTTTTTATCCATATTATCTCTGGATATTTTTTCGGATCTTTCGTTCAGTATTTTTTTTGCAATGTTTTGTTCCATTGCCGTATTAATTTCATTATAGGCTTTCTTGATGTCTTTTAGAGATGAATTCTCATCTAACAGGTTTGTCAGATATTGACCATATTTAGAATTTATTTCTTCTATCAACTCCTTGCGTCGTTGAGTGCCGTCACCGGCTTTCCCGGCAGCATCCGTCAACTTGCGTAATTCGTCTCGTTCTTTATTAGATGCTTTAAGAAAAGAGTTGAGAGCATCTTCCGCTTCTGATGTTCGTGTAAAGAATTTGTAGAAAGCCATAGCTGCTGCGATTACAGCAGAAGCCACTAGTGCGATTAGATTACCTTTGGTTGCAGTATTGAAGGCTCTCATTGCAGTTGTGGCCATTTTAATGTTTCCGGATAATGCAAATTTAGCGGCAGACAGAGCTAGTGTAGAAGCTAAACGAATTTTACTCCAGGTTTCTGCTATTTTGTCCGTAGCAATGTTGAGTAGTTTGGCATTTCTAAGTTTTGTCTCATAAAATTCGGTTGCTTTTACTGCAAGATAATAAGTTGTAATGGCAGTAGTCAGGGTAATAATGGTACTTGAGTGTTTGACCATGAATCCGATCAGGTCAATAATCTTTCGGCTCCAGTTTACAGTGCCGTTTACCACGCTTATGATTGAAGGATTGAGCTTTTCCATTAGCTCCATTCCCATTTCATTCATTTTGTTTTTGGCTTGAGCGAGTTTGGCAGCCGCTGTATCGGATTTGGTGGCTGCTTGTTCCATTGCGACACTGGTACCGGTGACAGCCTTAGTATAGTATTTCACTTTTTCAGTCTCGTTGATCAGGACAGAGGCAACGTTATATCCTTCTTCACCAAACATTTTTTTGATTTGGGCTGCTGATAGTTGCTTTTTCTGCAAGTTATCCAGTGCGGTTTCCAAACCTACTATTTTGGGATTGGTCTCGTCAGCTCCGGTCTGTAAGGTCAGGAAGAATTTCTTTAAGCCGGTACCGGCAATTTCATCTTTGATACCCTTTTCTGCTAAAGTTTCGATAGTGCCTACTAACTGCTCGATAGGGATGTTGGCGGATGAAGCGGCGACACCTGACTTGGTGACTGCGGTAGTTACCGATTCAACGGCGGCAGCACCGTATTTAGAACCGGCGGCCATGACATTAGCGTAGCGGGCTGCCTGATCAGCACCGTCTCCATATTGATTGAGTGAGAGAGTAACGGCGTCAACAGCATCTTTTAATGACATTCCGGAGGCGGAAGCCAGAATAAGAGTTTGTTCGGTTACTTCCGCTAATGCTTCCTTGTTCGATAATAACTCCGGTTTGGCAGAACCGACGAGCTTGTAAGCGTCAAGGATTTCTGTTGCTGATTGCCTGATGCGGATTCCGGAATCTGTCATTTGAGTAGAGAGGCGGACTGCTTGTTGCTCCAGCCAGTCGATGCTGTCTTTCGACAAGCCGGTTAATGCTTCTACATCGGCTTTAGCGTCTTCGCGTTCGTTGCGTTTCTCCCGAAGTTGATTCAGTTTCAGAGTTAATCCGGTTACGGCCGCTATGACGGTGGTGACAACAGCCGCGTATTTATTGAACATTTCCACTGCTTTCCCTATCGGGCTGGCTTGACATCCAACTTCTACGCGCATATTTTTTTGTGCTCTGGATACGGCTTCGGTCACCCGTCTGTTTTGTTCCAGAGCTGCATTGTATTGTGCGGTATCGGGTACGGCCGCACGAAGTTCTTTACGGACGTTTTGACTGACAGCAAGTAATTCGTCATAGGTTGCTCCGGAGAGATTCTTCAAGACACGGTCAGTCTCCGAGACTTTTTGCTTGTAAGTATTTAGGGTCTTGTGCTTGTTTTCCAGTTCTTTTTGCAGGGTCTTGGATTTCTTGCTATATCCGGATTCTGATTTATCGAGAGAAGATATTTTGTTTTCTAATTGCGTGATAGCATCTTCTATCTTCTTAACTCCGGCAGAAGCTTCGGTGCCGTCGATGAATATTTTTATACTACGATTCAGGTCGTTCATAAGGTCTGTTTTTATTTTTCTATGTATATTTTGCTCGCGTCGATAATCATGGTATCGAAATAGCGCATACAGATATCAGCAAGTTCCGGAAGCCGGTTCTTTATAACAGGATCGAACCAATGATATGCGAGCCGGTTCCCTTCATTCTGCTTACCAAGTGAGGCGGGATTTGTATGGCGGATGATGCTTGTATTTATTTCAATTCCATTGATTCGTTTTAGATAACTCCATTTGCTACCGGAGAAACCGCCTTGCCCACGCCCGGCTCCCTTGTGGATGTAGACACCATGTCTGGGAAAAGAGAAACCTAGACGATTGATAAGCCCGTAGCTGTCTGTATATGCTTTGGGCTGTAACTCGCGAGCTATCCGTAGACTACGTGATGCAATAGAGGCTTTGAGTTGTTTGGAAACGGAATCTTGCCATTGCTCTATTTCTTTATTAAACGCAGTTGACCGATCTGCATCTTTAGCCAGGTTGAACCGTTCTATTTCTGAAATCGTCTCCATTTGAATGAGGCGTGAAGAAGGCGATGAGGAGAACTTCTCGGCTTTTCGTCTGGCTGCATTGTACCGTCTGACTTCATTCCTGTTTTCTGATAATCGTTTATAAAGTCCCATTATAGAAAGAAGTTTTCGTCAATGATATAGTCTTCCGGAACATTCAGAAAGAAAGTCAATACGGTGCCATAGAAATTGTCACCGATAGGTCCAATGCCATTAATCTGTGTATTTCGGTCTACATATTCGACTTCCTTCAGCAGTTTGTTGCGAATCTGCTTGCATATACATTTACATTGTTTTGCAGCCTGATTGATAGAGTTCGGATTTCCGGAGACCGTACTTTGGGCGACGATGAATGAGTAGACTTGTTTGTCGTTGAGTGCGTCCGCTCCATTGTCTTCGGAGTCGGATTCGCAACCATCAACAGCAATTAGAATGTTTCCGTCAACAGAAGACAGGCTGTCGTTAAGATCCGTCAGGTCCTCCAGTCCGAAAGCTGTGAAGAATCTTTTCTTCTGTGGGCTGTGTGAGATGTCTTTGAGTGACGAAGCCAGTGCTTCGCCATAAGCGAAATGGTCATACTCCATAACTGCATGATATTTAGGTTATGGAGACAAAAATAGCCCGCAGCGGGCGGGCTATAAAGGACAAAACCGGAGACTAAAAGAGTAGGAGTAGTCCTAGCAAAAGAAACATTAATATAATCCAGAATGCTTTTGCCAGAAAAGAGTGCGAGGCTTTAAAAAAGGCCAGGCACAGTAATACTATTCCGGATATGCTTACTATCGTTAATATCATTTTTGTTCTTCGTCTGATTCGGGAAGCAAGATACGAATTAATTCAGAAAGTTGTGCGGCTGCACGTTGTTTTTCGTCCATTGCTACTTCCGGATCTAGTAACTTGTTTATTAATTGTAAAGCTTCATGTCTATTCATAATGTTATTTTTTTAGAGGTTGAATATTACTTATTGCTTGGATATGCTTTTTAATTATTCTGATTTCAGATATGAGTGTTAGTCGATTGACAGAATCGATGTCCGGAGAATCAATATCAAGAGCCAGGTCAATAGCTTTTTCCAAAGTGTTTTCCATCCATGAGTGTTCTCCCTCTTGGATAGTCTTTATTGATTCAATACAGTCGTCGGTGAGGATGATCCCATTGATTTCGGCTGGTATCATGGCTGATCTCCTTTCTGCTCCAATAGGAAAGAGCCTTCTCCGAATGAGTAATGACCGCGCACTCTACTGTATGAGATATGACATACAGGATTGCTGTCATCATCACCTAACTTTATACTCCATTGTCCGCCGGAAGAGTCTCCATTATGCCCATTAAACTTGAGAACTTTTTGATGGGGGTATTTGTCATTCAGTTCCTTGACAACTTCTTCAAATTCGCATTTTAGAGAATCCATAGCACATTCATCTTGTACTAAAATTCGGTCGTATGCCTGGGCGAACTCACACATTTCCTGCCCCTTGCGGTTTACATTCTTGTAAGTCTGTACATGGTGGATGAAGAACATCATTTTCTACCTCCTTTCTGACACTTCTTTGCTCGATAGACACAAAGGGCAGCACCGATCACTGCTGGGGGAAAGATGAAGGTCAAACAAAAACAGGCGATAGCAGAGACGTAATAGGCGTCTGATGCGGAGTTGATAGCGCAGTCTTTTTTCAGTTCACGGAAATAACGCTCTTGGAGCGTGTTTACGTTCATTCCTGTACGGAATGAGGGCACGTAGTTCGTGCCTTGGGCTACTTGTTTCATATACTGTGATAGTTTGGCTGTTAAAGGCAAGTTCTCGTGTATCGGAATGATACACGAACGGCTGCCAATTCCCGAGTCGCCAAACTATCACAGTATAATCCACCGAAGAGCATTATAACAATGTGGGAAAGACAGCCGTATTCGTTTATAAATAAACTTCTACTATTTCGTATATGAATTTGCTGAAGACGTAAATGTCAAGAGCAAACTGATGGACATAAAAAAAGCCCAATTTCGTATTGAGCATCTAACCGGGCTCATTCGGTACAGATATTTCTGTAATAGTTTGGCGATACAAATATGAGGATAATATTTGAGATAGCCAAATTAATTAGTTTAATTCTGTATAGCTGTAAGTTTTCCATTTTCAAAATACAAATAAGACTCATCAGGATATACCCACTGTTCATGAGTACCAAAGCTACCTTTAGTGGTGTTTATTTTTTCAGGTTCTCCCCATGATAACTTGCATAATTTCTTATCCCATCCAATTTTAACTTTACCTTTTGTTACTAAATTCCAATTGACTTGAGACATATTAGGATATTGATCTTTTGGATTCGAAAAATAGAAATAATACGAGAAAGGTCTTGCCATACTAATTTTAGATGTATTAGTTCCAGAGAGAAAAACGGTGTAAAAGAAATCGTTTCCTTCGGGATTTTCTAATATTATTTTAACAGGTTCGCTGTCAGTTCCTACACCTATATTTTTAATTTTGTAAGGAGACAATCTTTTAATAGGTATACTTGTTATTATATCATTAGTATCTATAAATGCTAACCCTTCTTTACTATATACTGTTTTACCAATTAAAAGTTTACGTGCTTTGTCAACATCTCCAAGATAAGCTATTCCTGAAATTTTAGCTAATTTGGATTTACAAAGGCCTTCTAAACTAACCTTTGTGTTATACTCTAAACAATGATTGTCACTTGTCTTGAATATAATTCGTGTTCTTACTGCTCCTTTGAAAGGTTCTTCTTTAGAATATGAAATAATAGTGTCTAATGTGATAATTTGATTAAAATAATTGTTGATATCAATTGTTTCAAAATCGCAAGGTTTTAGATCAAACCTTCCATAGTCTTTAGTGGAACGAATAATCATAAATCTCATTCCTGATTGCCATTCACCGATGTTGAGGAATTGGAAATTATCTTTGATAAACTTTTCTTCTTGTGATAATTCGGATTCAGTAACCGTTGGTTTTACATTAGTTTTAACAATATAGTCATTTTGTGCAGAAACACTGCACATCGTTGCGGTTACAACCGCAAAAAGTAGAATGATTTTTTTCATTTGTGTGGTTTTAATTTGTTACGGAACAAAGATAGTGGTAATATATTTGTAATGCCAATAGAATAATGTATTTTAGCTCAAAAATAAATGACTATGGAGCAAAAGTGTATTATATCAGAACAGTCGCGAAATGAACTTGATAAAAATACGGTTGATTTCTATTTAAACGAAGCGGAAAGACAGTTAGAGGGTATAGTAGATGTATCTAATAGGATAACTGATAGATCATATATTCTATTAACAGGTATTATTACTGTGTTGACTGGATTCGGGTGGATATTAAATATGCAAGAAGGAAATATAAGTCTTGTGTTAATATCTATCATTGGTATATTGGCTTCTGTTGTGGTTTTGGGTATTTTGATATTGAAAATTATATGTATTCATACTATTTGGTTGTCTGGTAAAAAGCCTTCAGAACTCGATATTGATATTTTCATGAACTATTATCGTTCTTGCAAAATAAAAGGTAATAAGCGATATGTGAATATTGTAGCTGATCATTTAGAGGCTATTGAAAACAAAATAGCCCTTAACCTGGAAGATATTAGGATAAGGACTATTTGGTATGGCCGTTGTTTGAAGATATGCTTTTTTACGATCTGTATAATAGTCTGTATACTGATTGCGGAGCATTCTACTTCTGTTTGGGCTTTGGCGCACCATTAGTTTGTACTCCACTACCCGGTCTGATTTGAGGTTTAATCGGTCTACTAGGTGTTCCTTTACTCATGATTAAATATGGCGAATCCCTCACTATAGTGCGCCCACCGGTGTTATTAACCGGAACCAGATATCTGGTTACACTATGGCAAGGGATTCATGTTTTAATAACGATATTGGGCAGGTGCTAAAGTACAATCTTTTTCAGATTCGGCAAAAAGTAAGCGGAGTTTTTTGCTCCGCTTACAAATGAAAGTTAGAAGTTGGCTACTTCGTAGTATTTAAAAAAGTAATATAGCGCTACCTTGTGCCATTTGGTCAGCTCTTTGTCACCGGACAGAAGTGAGGATACGGTGCATTTGTCAATACCTGTATAGTTGCTCAGGTGCTTACTTTTTAATCCCAGGCGTTCCATTCGTCTTTTTATCCAATCAACGGTAATACCGTCGATGTCTTTACGGTCGAAGTTTACGGCAGATACGGTCAGCTTCCAGTTGTCCGGGATTTCTCCTTTAAACATTTCACGGATACGTTCAGTCAGTTCTTTTTTACTAAGGAACTTGTCATTTACCAGATCTTTTTGTTCTGCTCGAACAATTAACCGGCCTTCATTATAGGAGACAACTTCAATGGAGATGTGCCCCATGCGCTGATACTGCCTTGCAAATTCATCTATTCGCTTTTTACTCTCGGCAGGGAGAGGTAGTAATTCAAGATTCTTCATAATTCATCAATTTACGTTTTGATAATCGGGTATTTAATAATACAATATACTTTGTAATGGAGGGGCTTTCGCCCCTCCGGATCACAATTTGATGAGTCTCATTTGCCCAATGTCGAAAATAGCGATCTGCCCATTTTCACGTCCGAATTGCTTGGCTTCTTCGAGATTAGTGAAAATCCTGATGGAGTCGAAATAAAACTGATTGTTTTCTTCGTTAAGCCATCCACCGACTTTCTTTTCGTGCATCAAAGCATGATTAAGAACTCTTTTCAATCCTTCTTCTCCGAAACAGTCTTGGGTTTCAAGATAGGCGACTGAAATACCTTTTGTGACCTTTTTTAAGGTTGTGAGGTCAACCGTGAATCCGTCAGGATTCGCATCTGCTATCTTTAGGATAGCCTCGAACAATTGTTCCATAATATAAAAGAACTTATGCGGACGTCACCCGCGTTTGTTTGACACTGCAAATATACAGAAAAGTTTGCTACTAACAAACTTTTTGTTGTTTATTTGTTTGCTACTAACAAACTTTTATCTGTTTCTTAGACTTTCTTCGGTTTCCTCTTTACGTCTGATCGATTCGTCCATTGCGTACAAGGCATCAAGAAAAAGACCTTTTCTGATTTCCGGCTTTTTGGTCATGTCTGATTGTGCAAGGGAGTCAAGTAGTCGGAGCTGCGAATCAAATACACGACCGTTACTTTTTCCTTCTCCGGAGAATATTCGTGGATAAGCTTCGGCCATGCAGGAGAGACTTCCTAGAATGTACCAGTACATAGTTATTTTTTTATCTTCAGGGAGATGTTGCAGAATGGCTGCATCTTTATCCAGACAATTGATATCGAACTCTTTTCCACGATGCCACAGACAAGCTAACAGGTGATTGATCTTTTTAGGATCTGATTGCATGGCGTCCAGGTATGTTTGCAGATACATGAATTGTGCAAAGGTGATATCGAATAATTGGTCTTCCGGGCCGGTGAATTTTCTTAAGCGGCAACGGAGGGTTGGATAAGGATTGGTTGTCAGTTCAGGGTTAATAAGGTATTGTTTCAATGAGGTATTGAGGCGGTTCTCTACTTTACGAATCAGAAAGTTGAACTGATCAGCAAGCAGGCTGATTTCTTCCGGAAGGAGAAAGTATTGACGGCTGCGAATCTGGAAACGGACAGTTTCACTTTCCTGCCCGATTTTTATACGGACATATTCCTTGAATATTTTTTTGTGCCGGCATACGTGCGCTTTTAGACAATAAAGCATCATGTAGACTTTAACTTGCTCTACCGGTACATTTGATTGGGTAAGTGCTACTAGATAAAGAAGCTGCTTGGGGGTTAGTTCGTCCCAGTTTCCCGGTATCTTGTAAATATCGTCATTGATTTGTATTGTATGCATGATATTATGATATTGAGGTAAATAGCTTTTTGTCTTTGGAATTGAAGTTCATAGCTTGAGATATTGTTTCAATTCCAAGTTCCGTCCCGTTTTCTGTCAGGTAGGAGCGTATCTTGCCGGCGTAGTATGTTGCCTGATCGGCGAAGAAGTTACCGTTTGCGGACGGATCTTGATAAATCGGTCGGATAGTGGGGGAGTATTCGATCTTTCTACCGGATATACGTTGCTCGGTTGTTTTCTGTGAGGTGTACAACTCGGCTGTTTTATTGGCAAGATAACGGATAATATATTCAATAAGTATCTTCTGTTTGGGTGTTTCCTTACTTTTAGAGAATGCTTCTTTCATTGCTTCATATACTTTGTCCGATATCATTTCCCGGACGTTATGTTCCTGAAGCTGGCGAATGGTAGGGAACATGATGCGATAAGATAATATGGAGTAGTCTATATTTACCATGCCGATATCTTGAAAATCCGTCGCATTACGGATAAAACAAAAGCGGGAAATAGTGTCAGCGACATAGTCAGAATAATCCGCCTTGTTTTCTTCCAGGTAGGATATCAACCGGTCGAGAGCTTGCATTCCCCGGAAGCATAGGTTTACTTTGGCTGCTGCAATTTTTGTGTCACTGGCAGGAGAACGTTGCCCTTGTACATTACTTACTGTGATGCCGCTGTCTCCAAACATGACACCTAATTCGTCAGTAGCAAGCATTAGGGTCAATGGGCCGAGTGCACGTAGTAATCTGTCGCATAATTCAGATTCTGGGCATTCTTTTGCTTTTTTGATGACGGACTTTCCGATGTATGGCTCTATGTAGATATCCAATGCGTCTTCGATATATGGTTCGATAGACTCATAAGGCAGCGAGGCGTTTATTTTGACTACCTTTTTAAAAGTTTCGATGTCGGGGATGAGTATATTCATTTTTGTTCAGTTTCCGGGGTTAAACCTGTGTTCTTAGTTGCTCCCGTACCTTTGTCAAGTGTGGTCAACTGGCAGTTAGTTACGGCAAAATAGATGTCTTTAGGCCACTGGTTTATAGCCTTGACAAAGTATAGAGGTTCCAGAGTTAGATCTTGATACATTTTCATTAGTGCCTGTTCAATAGTGAATAGCTCGCGGGCTTCGGTACCATTGATACTTTTTCCCTTTCCCGGAGCTGCGCCGATAATGCTGGGGTGTACCCCCATTCCGTAACACATCATGTTACTGACTTCTTCACTGTCTTCGATGTATTCTCCACCTTTGAAGAATGATTCGAGAGGGGTGATAATGATATCTTTATCTTCAAATCCTTTTATACGGTCATAGCGAAAGTGGGATATAAAACCTTTGCCGGCATTTTCTTCGCCGGCTAAGAAGTCGTTCATGTCTTGAAGGAATTTACCTCTGCGGATTGCCTTTTCATCATCTTTGACAATCTTTTCTGATGCGTATAGCTTCTCCCAAAAGGTTTCTTGGATATAGATAATGTATCTGAGTGCCATTTGATTCTTGATCAGTGATTTTTTGAAAACAGGGATTGCACTGGAGAAATCATACCAGCCGGACGCAAAAACGCTCCACCAATACGGATGGCTGTAATAAAAACGTCCTGGAGTGGAGATACGAAGATTGTGGATGAACCTACGATCTTTGCCTACTATTGTTTTTCCGTTGTTGTTAGGCGCAAGCCCGATTCTTATTTTTAAATCGAGCAATGGAGATTGCCTGTCGAGCAGGGGAGTGGCGACAAGATCTTCCGGTGTTCCTTTATGCCATTCGGCTGAGTAACCGTGCCACTCGCTTTTCCCGGTCTTCTCGTCAATCTCACTTATTCGGGAACAGGTAGACTCTTTTGCTTTGATTTGCACGATACGGGGAGATTTATCATCATTGTTAAATATATACTCCAGATAGCCGTCATAGAATATAACAAGGTCATTGGCTAACTCCATACGTATAAAATTGAAGTTGTTGTTTTCGAGGAATTCAAAGATTTCCGGCTGTTCCTCCGGGAGGACTTCTTCTTTTATTATTTTCTTTGTAGCCTTATCGCGATACTTGCGATATACGAGTATGCTGTCTCCGAATACGACTTTGTTCTTGAATTCAATGTTGCTTCCTACGGTAACATTAATCCCTATTTTTTTCATAATGTCGTAAGGCATATTATTATTTCGTCCACGTTGCATAAATTTAATTGGAGCCGCTTTTCCTTTGGGAGTAACTTCAATAGCGGATGTGTTTTTGTCAGTGGTGATATCGGTGTTATCACTGAATTTGATAACATTATTGCCACCTTTTAAGACGGCATAGGTATCATATCCTTCCAGAATAAGGTTAGCTGGTGCCTGTTGCAGTTTTTGCTGTTTCATTAGAAATATACTTTGAAATTATTGAATTTGGTGACAAGGCACCGGCGAATCTTTTTGGGGGTAACTTCTCCACAGGGTAATACATTGATTGTGCTTCCGCTGCTATGGAATGAAGTTAATACTGCTCGATCGTAAGTAACCAATTCGCCATTGCTTTTTTTGCAGAATTGGATAGAGAATTCAAGAGGCTTTCCGTCTTTTCTGCGTTCCATTATCTGCCAGATCTTACTTTGATGTATTCTTTTGTCTTTTAGCATGATTGATAAAGATTAAGATGATAAATACTATTGGAATCCCGATGATTAGTCCGTATTTGATGCCGTTGTCTATTCCGGTTGCGACGGAATTACCGGCGTCTCGGTGAGACTCTAATTTGCTGTCTTGCTGAAACGTGATATCAGTTTTCGTCTTTTGCTTCTCAGATATGTGTACAGTGTCATTTTCTTGTAGCAGGGTTTTGATATTCTTCTCGCTCCCCTCAATCTCGATATCCGATATCGGGGGTAGGCCGGTAGCCGGATTTGTAGCTTTCGATGTGTCGAAGTTGACTTTGATCTTCCAACCTTTATCGGCTTCTTCCTTATTGAAGTTGAATCGGGAGTAGATATCTCCGGTTCTATCGTACAGAGTTGAATCTGAGATAGAAAGATTACTTTGCTCTTGAGCGCTACGATCTTTTTGATAAGTAGTACGGCAACTACACAATAGCCAAGTGATAGTAAGGCTAGCAAGAAGAATGAGGGTGTGTACATGATGTTTCATTGTTTTCGGTTGTTACACAATAGGTTTATACATTTGAATCGTTTCAGGTCGGCTATTTCGTTTTCGTTATCCGCTATCTTTTTATCCTGATCTATTTGATTGTTTTCTAGCTTTTCTATACGGGTAGCCCACTTTGTTTCGCTTTCTATTCTCTCTTTCTTCATAGCTTCTTTGTCGGCTCTCAAGTCAGCGATTAGTTCCTGATATACATCTTGTACGGAGCTGAGAGCTTTGGCTTCCGCTTGTTTTTTTGTGTACTTGAGTGTAATCACCCCAGTGATGAATGACAGGAGACCACCACCGAGTATGAATGTGAGTAGATTCTGTGTAATGATATCGTTCATGACCTTCTTTTTATGCAAAGGTATCAGCTACCTGGTAGGTCATAAAGGACACGCCTACGGCAGAAAAACAAGTATCACGAGCGTGATGATTTTTGAGGGGACAGGTGCTGCATATAAGGGAAATTGAAAAACTTTAGGTCGAAACTTCTTTTCAGGGCGGTGCGTGGTCTTTTGATCAATAAAGGGGAAAATTTTCCCCTTTATTCAACTATTTAATTTGATAATCAAAGACTTTTAAATTTTATTGTGGGAATTGTATGCGACAAGCAAAAAGCACAGATATATGGTAACCTGTGTTCTTTGTTGAATAAACTAATGATTATTCCGGTTGTGGAATGTTGATTAGTTTTTGGAGTTGATAATAACTCATCTTTGATTTGCTTTATTGATATTTTTGTTAAAATCAAATTTAATAATTTTGCATGGTATCTTTTTATTTTGGTTGGAAACAATCTTTTTTTTGTAATTGGTTAGAGTTTTGATTACAGCGTCTATGCAGTTTTCCCTAATAGAACCTATAGTTGATTTTGCTGTCCCTATGTAATTCCCGTTCATATCAAAAATGGCGGATTCTCCCTCTATATGAATGAAACCTGACTTATTGTCTATAATGCGGCATTGCGAAGAGATAATTCGTTCTACATATTCCTTCATAGCTCGCCTCCTTTTTCATTAAATGTAATATTGACTGTGCCTCCATTGGCGTGGATTACAATACCTCTGTGCGATTTATTCACTCGGAGACGTTCGTTACCTTCAGCTACTTCAAGGCAAATGTTGGAAAGGGCTTTCTGAAGCTTTTCTACGGATATATAGCGTCCGTTTGCGCTTTGGTTTTTCTTTTTCATTTTGGAGATCATTTAAAATGAAATAATATGTTGATTAAATACGGGAAGGGAACAAAAAAGTTCCGCTTTCCCGTTGATCTCCACCTGAAACAGGCAGTGGGCGCATTAACGCTCCACACGGGGGTCGGAACTATATCATGAGCTATGGACATAAAAAATGCCCGCAGCGAATAATTGGCGAGCCTACTCGCCTGTTTCAAATGGAGATCGCTACAAAGATGGTGATTCTTTTTGAATGAGCAAAATAAATGCTGATTTTTTAGATTGAAATAGCCTATCTTTAGTAATGTAATGCAGTAGGGATAGTAAGATATTGTATTGGAATCAAAGAAGCACTTAATAGGAAGGTTTTATTTCGTTCCACTATAGTTATTCTTACGCATGACTATAGTGGAACGAAGTAGTAGTTGCAAGTGAAGACAGAAGTATTGGTTAGTAGTTATAAATATAAAAGCACAAATAAGATATATATTTGCGCTTTTATATTTATAACAATCTATGAAGTTTGAAGAATTTAGATACTCAATGTTGGTTCTAAATCTTCTCCGACTATATACTTAAATGATTGAGGGGCAACAAAAGAAGAAAATAAATCAAATGGATTGATTGGATTCTCATAAAGTTTAGGTGAAGAAATTTTTAGCGCGTAACCTCGTTTACGACCTTCAAAATATTGATCGAAGAATTCTTTGGTAATTCCTGAAGCTTCTTTGGTTTGATCCCATAATTGTTGAGGTTCTTTTTCTATAATTGTTTCAACAGTAAATTCTCCGACGATCATTCCTTCCGGTTTTGTAGAATACACCACTACTTGATTTACATTTTTGGTAAATATAGCTTTTCTGTATTCATACTTTTTGTTTCCGGCAAATATTTCACGAACAAATTCCGGTTTAATCGATAATAATACTTTCATTTATTTTTCCTCTTGAATTTATATTGTTAAATTGCTCATCTGTTATTTGAAAGAATCCCCAGTATTCATTGCCATCTAGTCCAACCTGTTCGATTAGCTCATTACGAGTGACCCTTCTATCAAATGCGGCATTATAAGTCATTTTAATAACAACCATATTATATGTTGTGTACCACTTCTTTAACTCATTTTCATCAAATATGCTATAGGCATTAGCATATTTGATAAAGTCATTTACAGAAGCGAAATCTTTAGCTTTCTTAATTTCTTCAACCACGCATATAGAGGAAATTACGCTTCTATATTTAGCTGGTCCTGCATGATCAGAAGTACGATATATAAGTAAGATGTCCCCTTTTTCAAGTTGATCAAGCCCATTCATACTTGATACATATATCTTATGGATACTATTTGTATGTGTAACATCTTTAATGAGCACATCCTTACTCCTTTCTTCTGTATTCAATATTGAATCAGGAAAAAGAGGAGTGTGGTATTCAGGTTTTACTGATAAAATGAATTTTCGGACATCCTTAGCATGCACGAAAGGATAATCTAATAATATATCGCCAGTATAACTTGTCATTGATTTTGTAAAAACAAGCTCTGGCTCATCCCCTTCTCCTTTAGTTCCGTATTCTGTGAATCCATATCTTTGTAATAGCGTGATTAAACCTGTATGTTTTTTATAGATGGTCACATAAATTTCACAGACTCCTATATATAAAGCAGCTGCAATGATTTTCTTGACAAAGTATTCTCCTAATTTTGTTTTATGTGCATCTATCTTGAATGTACCGACTTTCAATCTACTAGCAGCAGGCATTGGAGGATTAATGTCATTTAATTCTTCTGTTTCATGTTTCATATAGAGAAATCCTTGGAGCTTTCCTTGGTCATCTTTTTGAATGAATGCTTTAGCTCCTTTTTTAGCCTTTTTAGTGTACCATTCTGAAAATTCGGGATAATCTTGTTTTAGTGAATCGAAAAAAGGATCAGATAAGTCTATATCACAAAATTTATTTTGTTTCATAGTTGCAACCTCCTTAGAACACTCTTTAGCAATAATGTGCCCATTTTTATGTAGAATTCATTTTGAATAACACTAGTGCTAAAAAGTTATTTTCAATAATATTTAGGGCACGACAAAGGTTGGAATAATATTCGGGAAAAACAAAGAAATGTAATAAAAATGCGAATAATAAATTATTTATTATTCAGAAAGAAGATTCCTCCAGCATGTGTACCCGGCAGAGTGAAATAGAAATTCATTCCTAGCCATAGTGTGTCAAATGCATCTGTGATGTGCGTTTTATATTCGTCCGGATTATCAGGTGTGTCGGGTGTTCCTTCAGGTGTTTTATCCTTTTCAAATCCGTTTTTTCCCTGTTTGACTCCAGTTTGTTCCATTGCTATTTTCAGGAATTCGTTTTGATGAAGGTTTATTTGTATCCAAAGAAATTGCGGATCTCCTTTTAAGGTTAAGTCAATGTTTAAATGCTTCCATTCGTGTTTCGGAGCTTGTCCGACATATACCATTGTGACATGATATCCGTTTTCTTTGAATACACGTTCGATGATGTCTGCATAAGTTTCAGTAGAAGATCCGGATTCCCATGTAAAGGTATGGTCATAGTAGATGACTACATCTCGATTAAGCTTCGGACGGTAATAGTCGGCTATCATTTTGACTAGGTCTTGCAATTTTCCGGGAGTTTTGACGTAAAATGACTTGAGTACGCGCATCGTGTGATCATCCAGCTGTCCGATGACTGCGGTGGATATGGATGCATTGGAGTCAAAGGCCAGATGAAGCTCCTTTGAAAAATTGAGGTCACCGTCGCCCAGACAACCACATGTCGTTAGTTTGCTCCAGTTACTGCCTAAATCCCGGAGACGTCCGTTATCGCCAGGTGTGTAGAAGTGAATATCATCATCCAGAGCCGAATAAAAGCAATTTTCAATCCGGAATAAACGCTCGTTCATAAAAGCAGTACGCCAGATCAAAGGAGGCGAGTTCCGGTACATCTGCCAAATGAAGTCTTCACCGAGTACTTCCAGATTGTCGAACACATCATATTCACCGTAGAAGACGGTATATTCCTTTGTTTTTCCCGGGAGAGGTTTGATAGGAGGTTGATATCTCCGTGCAAGGTCTAAATCGCGTTGATATTCTTTGATCATGCGCATTACATGGTCAGTGAGTGGCTTTCGTTTGTATTCTTGTAGCTTGAGATACAATGTTCTGATTAGATTGATATGTGCAGGCGACATCTCGTCTATCTTATCGAGAATCCATTTTCCCATAGAAGCAGTCGGCATATCTGTTGAGTAACTTACGCTGTGGTGATGAGGACAGTCGCCGAAATATTGCCGATTACCACGATTGGCGGGATCTACTTCACTTTTAATTTTCTCATAATTGAGAAACTTAGCTTCGGGACCTATCACCCAGTCGAGTGACATAGAGTTTGCGGACATTCCTTGATTGAAGGAGAGAATTACCATGACGGTACCATTCCAAAAATGAAATGCATTGCTCCAGCCATCGCCTAATACCGGGCGTACCGGTTTGGCGAATCCCATGCTTTCTGGAGCTTTGTGGCCAACGACATAATGTATTCCTTGTATATATCCCCACTCAGCAAGTGCTTTGCAGATTGCCGGTAATGTGTTTCCCCATGCCTTGGCGTAACTCGGAGAGATTAGGCCGCCTAAAGAACCCGGCATTTCCCATACGTTGCGGAGAATGATGCGTGCGTCAATCCCTTCGGATTTTCCGGTACCACGTGAGGCAACTATATATTCATCATGTGCATTGATAGACATGGCATGGCGTTGCATCTTATTGAAGAACTTGTCTACAACCTCATCTCGTTTTCTGCGGAGTTCATATGCGGAGAGGGTAGGAGAGTTCTGCGGATTCATTCTTTCTCCTCCTCTGTAATAGGTTTGATGTCTACTGCTCTTTTACTTAGCATTCCTTTAAACAAGGTGCGCAGCTCTTCCCGTTTTTCTTCAAGGTTTTCAATCTCTTCAAGTCCTTCCAGGAGGGTGACGTCGTCCGAAGGTTCGAATGACGGAGGAATCATTTGTGAATAATCGAATTTATTATCATCTTTATCTGCACGTGTATATTTGCCTATTTTATCCAATGCGGCAGCAGCTCCTTTTGCATCTTCTTTGTCCATTGCCATATTAAAAGCCCTCTTACCACCTTCTACAATCATATACCGGTACCAGGATGTTGCAGCTAGTTGGATATTTCCGACTAACCGGTTGATCATACCGATATCCCGGTAGGCTTGTGATTTGGAAATCGGTTCTGCATTTCCTCCACAACCGTGTATTAGGAAGTTTACCAACTCAGTGTCCGGAATAAGTGGTTCTTCCATTTTTTTACTGACACATAACATCATACGTTTTTTGATTTCCATTTCCCTGGGGGAAAGGATGGTTGTCGATTCGTCCTTATCTTTGTATAAAGCTCGTTCGATTCTCTCGTATGTAGGATCTTTCTTTGGCATTATTCATTGATGCTTTGTTCTTTCATGTATTTATCAGCAAGAGGTTCGGCGGCAGGACTGCCAGCAACGGCCAGTTTGATAACTGTTTTCCGGAGATTGAGCTTGGTCTGAAGTCTCCCCTGATGATAGGAGGTATATATAGGTGAACTGCAATGATTTTTACATATATCACAGAAGTAGTCACGTTGATCAGTCGGGATATCTAGCAGTATTGCGATTTCTGCCGGAGGTAAAAGTGCTGCAGACATATCTTTTATTTGCTTTAATATTTCTTCGGACAGAGTCATTATTCTAAACTTTCATAGTGGATAGCGTCTTCATACGCTTGATTAAACATATTTGAGAAATACTCGAAATGCTTTCCGGAAGTGAAATAAAAGCCGTTTTCCCATCGGTGGTTTTGATTAAGGTTAGCAGATCCTGCAATTCCAAATTTATATTGTTCGTTTTCGACTAGCAATAGTTTGGCATGGCAGGAATCAATCCGGATTCTCGGACTAATATTTGAAGCAAACAGTAATAGATCAAGCTTATGACGTTTTACGGTCGTATCCAGCAAAAGAGTAAGGCTTTCGATTTTCTTTTCGTCTGAAAGGAAGAAAAGTGGACGCAGACTGTCTTCCGAGATACTGAATGTTGCTATTTTTACGTGTGCCGGGCCTATATCCGATAAAAGAGAGGGCAACACTTCATGTATTGCCCATTCTCCTTTGTGCATGAATGGCTCGATAGAACCGGGGCACAATGCAAGTGGAAAGTTATCCTGCACTCTTTTCACCTTGTGTTGCTGTTATCTCTGCTTCCAGTATGGCAAGTTCCGTCTCATACTTCTCAATGCGGTCCAATGCATTCTGCATGACAGTCTGTTTGTTGTCCTGCCTGGCTCGTTCTGAAGCGGCTTTGCTGTTGGCTATATTATTTTTCAAACGCTTGATTTGGCGGGCAATTTCAAAACCGCGTACAATACTGTTTTCACTTAGTATTGGCCGCTTTTCTTCAAGTTGCAGTTCACCTTTCCCTTCCGCCCAGGTATCGATCTGTTTCCAGAGTTTGCGACGTTCATCATCGAGCTTGCACAGTTCTTCGGCTATCGGTTGTCGTTCTTCTGGTGGTATGTCTTGGTTGGCCACATCATTATGCAAACTTGCATATAAAGGTGCTATTTCTTTGATACGTGCGTAAGCTTTCCGGATAGAAGGACTGAGTGATTCTTCCGTGATAATCTTGACACCCGGAGTGTTCAGTGTTTCGCATTCGTTTCGTAAGGCGGATAGTTCAGACATTTTTTCGTCAAATTGCTCCTGAAGGGATGCCAGTTCTTCGGTATGGCTTTCGCTGTCATTTTCCAGATCATCAATACGGGACTGCAATTCATTGACTAATATTTCAAGCGAAGTGATATTTGCTTGTTTTTCTTCGATTACTTTTTTCCGTTCACTCTCGTTTATGGTCCTAACCACGGCAATTTCCTCAAGAGCGGCAGGATATAGTGAAGGAGAATATTTGATTTCCTTGTCAATTTTCGACAGGCAATTGACAAGCTGGGTGAAATGCGGGTCAAAAATATGTGGACTTTCCGGAGCTGTATCTAGGTAAGCTGCGTATTTCTTTTTCATAGACTCTTTAGCAAGAATCCCGAAAAGAACCAGACCGTCAGCATATTTGCGCTGGCGGTCTCCTAACCATTGGCTGAGTTGTTCTTGTCTGATCATATTATTCGATTGGAGGCGTTGGGGCCGGTTTTAATCCGCCTATGACTTCCATATCGATGGGAGTTTCCAGGAAGATCGCAGAGTAATTGGAATCGGCGGTAGCCGTATAGGTGGTACCGCGACGGTCGCTTCTTGCTTTTCCTCCATTGAATGAAGGAGCGGTAGAAGCATATAATCCCGGTTGCCCCATGATCATTTGTCTGCCGTCAGAGTCTTCAAAAATGTAATAGCCTGCTGTGTTTTTTACCAATGCATTGAATGCATGCATTTCAGGAGTATTGCCGGGGAAGAAGAAGCTCAGTGTTTGTTTATAGCTGATCCCGTCAGCTTCACCTTGCTGCTCCGCTTTATAGTCGACTGTTGCATCTGTACTATATAGATAAATAGGTTGCTTATACGTCCCTTCTGCAGGAAAAGCAAATGTACCGGCTGCCGTCACTAGTGCTTCATTGTCTGCTGCTTTGCCGGGATCCGGAACGGTGGGTACTGTATTGGGTGCATCAAATGGGACGAACAGTAACCGTCCTTTATATCCACCCATATTATTTTGACCGACATTCCATTTCAGCGGTGCGAAGGCCGGACCAGCTGCCAACATGGTCAATGTATTTCCATCAAGATGACATGTCTGAGGGTGTAGTTCCGGGATTGCAATAACCAAAGCCACAAAGAACATACAGAATATTAGGTAAGTATATTTTTTCATTAGTGTAATTGTTTAGAGTGAATAGGATAGAGCGACCAAAATGGCCGCTCATTTTTTTATCTCAGTTTAGGTATAAGCACCGGTTGCGGTTGTAACTGCGCCTTCCACGACAGTCACTTCCTGATCGGCAGGTTTAGTCTTACCGTCTACAGCAGTAAATTCAATAGTGTACTTGCCGGGTGTGAGACCGATGATGCATTGACCATTACCACGTTCGGCAACTTTACCTTTGATGGTCCAAGCAGCATTCTCCGTTCCTGTGATGTCGACTTGTACACCTCCGGTCTTGCAATAATCCCCTGCAAGGTCTAGAGATTCGTTCTTTTGCTCGTTACAGCGGTATACTTTTTCGTGCCAGTCGCGGATACGGGTATCATAACCCGTTTGTAACCAGAATTGCCATTCATTCGGATCTTCGTAGATGTCACGAATTTGACAGAATTTGGTTGCGGCCTGAGTGTTGAAAGCGACATCCATGTTGCCTTTTTTCTGAAGAACCAAACGCGATCCTTGGCCTAGTGCTTCATGGGAGAGAATTTCGAGAGCAGGGCACATTGCGTCTTCACGCAAAAGTTCAATCATACGCTGCATTGAAGGATACTCCTGCATACGCAGTTTGTTGCGGAGAGCAGAGCGTGCAGCTATTAATACCGTTTCAGCACAAAGCAGCTGTGGAATTCCTGACTTGGAGGAACGCAGGTAAGTGTTGGCACCACCAATCCATTCAACCAAGTTTTCATAAGCTGCGGAGTCTGTTTCTTTTGTGGGTAGAGCAAAGATACCTGAAGGGGCAAAGTTGCCGCGAGCGGCATTGACATCACCTGTTGTAATCAGCATATCGGCTTTGGTAAACAGACCGTCAAATGCGCCTGAAGGTGAGGTTGAGTCTTCGTCACGTTCTGCATGAAATAATGTATATACCACGTCCTCGATATGCGATTTTACCAACGTGAAGGCTACACGGGTTTCAAGAGGATGTTTCTTGTTGATGTTGCTGACCGGCTGACCTCCTACGATCAACAATTCACCGTCGTCGTATTTTTGGGAGTTCTCTTTAGTGATACATACAACATCTTTCGGTTCGATGACGGAAGGTTCATAACCGAGCAGCTTATCAACCAGACGGAAGTCTTTTCCAATCTTGTAAGACTGGGTTCCGCCGGCACGACGGCGCTCATTGATTAGGGCATGTTTGCCTTGCAGATCCATCACGTTCAATCCCAGTTTGGCGGCAACTTCCTGTAAGGTGGCAAATGGGAGCGCGCGAAGAGCCTTATCGTAGGTGATTAAGGCTTCGTTCAATTTCGATACGTCAATTAATTTTGGAGACATATTCTTTAATAGTTAAAGTTGGTTAGTAAATTAAAGGAGGCCGTCAGTTTTCAGGCGTTCTGTGATTTCCAGATAATTGCCGGCATTTTTGTCGCAGAAAGCAGCCAGATCTTCCTTCTCTCCGCTTGCGGCAGGTTCACTCTTGGGAGCTGGGGATCGTTCACCCGGCGCCGGTGTTTTCTTCAAATTAGCTACTTGTTCTTTGAGCTGGGTGATATCTGAATCCTTGGCACTTACCTCGGTTCTCAGATTAGCGATCTCTTGGTCCTTTTCGCTTACCGTCGTTTTGAGTGCGGCTATCTCAGTAGTCGCTTCAGATAATTTTTGATCGATCTCCTGTTTAGCTTGTACGAGAGAACTGTTCTCCGATTTCAGACGGGCGAATTCATTATGCAGGGAGTCGAGATTCTCTGCTGATAGTTCGGTCGTTACTGCCTTATCTTGGCTGATATTCAGAAAAGATAAAAAAGCTGACCATGATTCTTTTAAAGTCATTTTGTCTTTGAATGAAGTTGATAATACTGGCACGGAATTCGTGTCCATACCCGCTGCCAGGAGAACGGATGTGGAACGATCATAGAGGCGAACGGCATTGGAATTTGCCGGAATATCCACAATAGATGCTTCCATTAACTCGCATTCCGTGACAGTTTCACGGGTTTGACCGGGTACTAGAAGATCTTTGTTTGCTGAGGTAGCAATAATGCGGATTCCGACGCTTGCAGCGTTGTAAGTCCCTGCTTCGTATTTTGCGGCAATTGCTTTTGATAGATCATCAACTTTGTCGAAAATAGGAATGGCAGAAAGTTCGTCGCCGTTAAGTTGTATATCCTCCCAATGACCGATAGCTTTTGAATCTCCCCAAATGGGAGAACCCTCATCACGGAAATGCATATATAGCATGACCGGGTTTTTCTTGAATGCTTCGATTAGCATTCCGGAAGTAAGTACCCGGAATCCGTAACGATTGAGTGAGGAATCGGAAAGAATGATACGTTTTTGGCTCATTATACTGATTTTGGTGCAATGATACATTTATTGAAAATGGTACGGAAGGACGAATTATAAGTTGTAGTACTGAAGTATCGGATAAATAGAGGTTCCTGATAACTGTAATTCATAGCCGCTATAATCAGTCACTTTTTTCCCGATGATTTTATTCAGACTTCCCAATAGTGGATATTGTGCTGTACCATAAATATATTCATATCCGTTGGTATCTTTACAACGGAGAATACATCCTTCGACAATCTTATAGCGTAAATTATCAGCTTCTTTTAGGCTGATAGCTGCTTTGAGAAGCCGGATGTTTGTTGAATATTTATATATCGTACCTCCGGAGGTTTCATTAGGGGTGACAGTCGGAGCTTCAATAACACCTAGAGTGTGGAGGGGATGCCAGGTGTGTCCCTCTGTAATTTTGATACACGCAGTGTTCTGATGAACAGCAAACAATGCAATTTCATTTTTAAATAGGATATCGGCACTTAATATGCCTCCCATATTATTATAATTATTCATAAAGTGTTGATTTTCAATTAGTACGCATTTTTGAGTCGTTTTTCGAACATTTTTCGATCAAAAAAAAGGACAATTAACTACACTTGCCCGGCTATTTTTTTGAGCGATTATAACCTCTTTTTTTCTCTTTCCGGCGAATTTCGGCTCTCCACCGGTAATAGTTCTTTTTGAATGCATCCTCTGTGATTGAATCAATTCCATACATAGTCATGAAATTATGTATCGCATTGATATAAGTGATACCATAGGTATGCTTTTGTTCGTCCAGGAAGTCATGGGCTTCTGCCCATAACATTCGATCGATCTTTCGTACGAGGATAATCTGTGAACGTATTCCCAGATAATTGTATGTTTTGGGATTTTTGCCTAAACTGCGTTCCGGCAGGATAATTTCTAGATTTCCATGATCAATGACGTTGCATGGACGTCGTTCAAGTAGGTCGTAGATAAAGTGGTAGATATCCGTATTATCCGGAAAACGAATCGGAGAGTCCTGCATATTACAGAACTTTCCGATAAGATACTCCTTAAGATGTGGTGGTACTTCAATCTTAGTAGTAATCATAAAAACGTTTGGTTTAGGTATGGAGCTAATGTACAAAAAAGAAATGAAGAAACCTTGTATATCAATGAAAAAAGAGTGTATTCAGTGTATCACCCTTTCCAAAACCGTACTATTTTTTTGTGCGATTGTGCAAAATAACTATGAACTTTTACTTAAGTGCTGAATATCAATTTGTTAACCCCGTACAAAATGATGTACTTTTTGGCACAAAATCATTGTTTTGCGTACAAAATGCATTTTTGTGCCTTTTTGTACGAATCGTACGTTTTTGTACGAAAATCGTGCAATGTGTAAATATCTGATTTTTAATGTAATAAATGAAGAAAAATAGGTGTCTGCACGAAAGCACAAAATTTTATCGTGTTTTTGGGTAGGGTATTTTTAAAGAAGAAAGAAAAATAAAAAATATATATATGTGTTCCTGATTTTGTCCGGCACTTCCTCCTGCACATTTGTTCAAAACGTTTGTGATAAGATGAAGGGGAGGCGAGGGGGAATGAAAAAGAAAGCCCGGTGCGCAGAAGCACACCGGGAAATAATACTAATGCTATATATAACAGAAATGAACCGACTTGCGTTAGCGTAAATCATCAGGATAAAACACTTGAGAAATGAGTTCGTATTCGCGAGGCAAGGACTTGACGCCGACTACAACACAAATACCCCTTGCGGCAAGCTCATACAGCCTTTGGGTAGTGATGATAGAACTGCGGAAACTATAGTTGCTGCATAGCACAAAATAAGCAGTAGCCAGGTCTACGGAATAAATATCTTTGCGTATTATCTTTTTGGCATCGGATGGGACTTTTGCAAAGCCAAGACGAACGGCCAGGCGTGATATAAGTAACTCTCGATCATCGGCGGACGGAGCAACAATCACCATTATTTTATTCTCTTTTTTTATCGGCATAATGTTGTGTATATCAATGAAAATTTGTATCTTTACAAAGTAATAATTTGGAATAATCTACTCATCTGCGATTCGAGTAGAAGTGGTGCCAATTAACAGCCGGTACTACTTTAGGTACGTGCCGAATAGCACTGTAATCATCAGAAAACTCTAAAAAATCATCTAGTACGTCCTTTCTTGTCGTTTCTTCTATAATATACATAGCAGCTATTTTAATGAATAGATCACGTGATGCGGGCTTGCAGTGTTCGTCAATGCGAATACTGCTCCCTTCAGGTATTGCAGCTAGGATATTATTGACGGCATGGTAGAAGCGCATAAAACGTTCCGGATTCTGGTGATAAACAGGAAGAACTTCTTCTAATATCTCTTGATACGTAAATGGCATTGTTATCGTTTATATTGGGAATCTGACCAGCTTTCATGTAGTAGCCTTTCATGCAGAGAGTTTTTTCCCGTTTGTTTATAGGTATTTTTTCAGTTCTTCTCGATCTATAAAAAAAGCACATGCCATATACTTACCTGGTAATCCAATTGTCTGTGCTTTTGCATCATCCCCACAATCTTTTTCAGTCCCAAAGCCAACAATTGAGCCGCGCGGATCATCCTTAACATCGACTATGGTAGTGGACATTCTCAAACCTTTATTGTCATCTGCTGCCATTTTCTTAATAGCGTCCAGAATTTTATTACCATCATTATTCATATCTTATTTATTCTAGTTAAGATTTTAACTTTTCGTATCTAAGTCCGAAGCGCAATTTTATCATTATGCGTTGTAGCCAATTCATAGACTTAAAAACGGGAATAACTGATTTTGTGTATTCATGTACCAATTGAGCTACTGCTTTAGGTTGATCAATGAGAAAATGCGTATTATTATCGTTCATAATATTCCTTTCTATTCTGTTATGAATTAAATTTCTCTTCTATATCTTGATAATCTATGCAGCTTATAGGAGTACATAAATAAGGTTCTTCTAATTTGATGTCAGGTCCATAACATTCTATCTTTTTAGCGCAATTAATACATAGATATTCTTCATTTTCCATAATATTCCTTTTTGATTTAATTTGAACTATTTATATTTTACTTCTCTACTTTTGCCAAATCAGTGAATGGTATTTGGTGTCCAGCCTGAAAGCTATCAGTGAATCTTCCCAAGATACACCAAAGTTGGTTTTCGTAAATGTCTCCTTCTTTATAGTCTGTTTTCTCCGAGGAAAATGCTTTTGGATACCGTTCCTTCCACTGTTTATTATCTTCATTAAGAACGGAAGCTCCATACGCTGTTAACGTGACTTTAACTTGGTCATTTAGTTCCATTTTTTATTCGTATTGAAGGTTGTTTACTAACACACTCTGGTGATTTACTACCAAGTGGATTCATGTTCTCGTCATAGTAAGTTGCAGTGTACATGGTTTCTTTAATCTTATGCTTACCACACTTACTACATATATAGGTAAATGGAGCATCAAAAGGCTCTACCCATTTATGACGGTGCTTGTTTGTTGATTTATTCATTTCTTTCTTGTTCTGGATATCACTTTTGGCAATCCAACCAATTCAAAGCACTCTGTAAGCTATTAGTATAATTGGCGTTATAAATATAAGAGACTTCTTCGCCCTGCCTATATTCACGATCATTGTCTGTTTCGCCTAGAATAAACTCCATATTGGTAGTTCCTAACCTAAACACACCTATACAGTAGGTTACACCTTCACGTTTCTTACTCTTTTTGAGTCCTAATAGAAAAATTCCTTGTTTTTCTGACATAATATTATTCCTTTTTAAGTTTAAAAATCAATTTGCTTTTGTTCATATTCAGAGCTTATATCATCTGAATCATTATTACCGGTATAAGTACCTGTACCAACTGTAAAGTATTCGACTCCACCGGCTTTGTCGTCAATAACAGGGCGTCCGTCTTGGTCGACTTGAAAAGGATATCCCGTTTTGCTATCATATTTTTGCGGATTGAAAATATAGCCTTTCCATTCACAGTACATGATAAACTTCTTTTTGAATGCAGTGGGAGAGATGAATTTCCGTTGTGCGGGATCATACGTGCAAAAAGCATCATACAAATCTTTTCTAGGAAGACGTACATTAAGATGTTCAGCGCAAGAGAAGTACTCATCTGCCCAAGAAATGAGAGTTTCACCCATTTCTTGTCGTAACTTACGCTGTTCTAGTCGTTCGCCTGGCGCCTGTATTACCCCAAAATTGAGATATAGCTGAATGCAGTTAGCTAATAAGTTCCAAGTAAGATTCCATTGATCGAAATCCCACTCAGAAAAGAAAAGAGAGCCGAAATCGTCAACCGGTTTATGATTATCATTGTAGAAATCGGAAAATGCCAACAACCATTGCCTGTCTTTAAATGAAGAACCGCTACCTTTTAATGCATGATTGGTCGCAATATATATTTTGGGAGAGGCCGAGAAGGGTATAGTAAACCGCCCTTCTCCTTTGTGATTAACACTCCAGTCTCCTGTGATATTAGGAAACAGAAACTCGAAATTGAAATTAAGCAACACATCATCTATAAAAACGATTTTCGTGTTTTCTTGAATATCATTCCAAACAAATTGATCATTGAATATATCTGGTCGTTTTCCTGGAATGTAGACAGTGGGAGTGACATGTCTCATGAGTTCTCCAAGTAAAGATTTACCGGAACGACCATTACTTTCTCCGACTTCAGATTGTTTTCCATCCATGCCAACTACCGCCCTGGCTACATTGTTATCCTTAGCTTCCATTGCTAAAAAACCGATAGCACAGAGCTTACTCAACAGATGCATCTTGTTTTCGGCATTTTCATCCGATTCTACTTCTTGCGCTGGTTTTCGCCATGTGAAATTTGATGCGTTTTGGAGAAATTGAAGAAAATGACATTTTTCCCCTTCCTCAGAAATCTCATAGAAATACTTTCCTTCAGCATCCCGTTTGAATGTAATGAGCGGTTTACCGAGATATTTAGCTTTGATTTGCTTACGTTGTTCTTCCCAGATGTGGTGGGTAATGCTTTCATATCCCATTTCTAACACCTTATCTTTTGTAATGTACCAACAGGCGCTGTCGAAGTAGAAGTATTGGCTTTCCCGGTTAGGTTTTATAAAGTTTGGTTCAATGAAATTCAATAATGATAATTTGTCCGGACCAACATATTGGGATACCCCTTTAATAAGCATTTCATTCACTTCTTTCTTGCAGTAATGTTTTGCGAACTGAAACAAATAGTCACGCGCATCAGAAGCTTCAATCATACGAACGACAGGAGGGTCCAACTGAATAAAACGGAATGACTTGTCTAACATTCTTAGGCGGCCAAATCCTCTGTTTTGCAGGAAATTATGTGAATTGACATAGCAAAACTGGTATTCAATGCGCGTATCTCCTCCTCGAATGTTCTTTTCTACTTCTTCCCAGAATTTTTCATCATCATCGAAAGGTTGTGCTAAGACAACTTTACCACTATCATCGAATTTCCAGCGATATCTTCCGAATACAAATTCCGGAAGATTTTTTAGTACATCTCTATGTCTCTCTGCAAAAGATTCATACGAATGCAAGCACCATAATTCTTGAAGCTTGTGGTCGGTCCAAGTCGTGATCTTAAACATTTCCACGTATTTGCCCAGACCTTTCTTCTCGTTACAGGCTGCTTCTATATCTTTTGCCAATTCTTCCTCATGCCCTTTCAAACTATTGGCTAAAAGGTCATCCAATCCTTTATCTCCTGCTTTATTCTTTTGTATATGGCCAATAAATATTTCAACATAAATATTACGATTTTTCAAGGTACGCATATATTCCTTGAAATTACGGGCTGCAAAGAAAAAACAACTAGGTCGTTTCTCGACTCTGTCATTGAGTCGAATGTTTGTGCTGATATCATCCCAATCAGAGTCGAAGATAAAAGCAACCTCCTTTACTCCACAAGTTGTAATGATCCGAACGATATCTTCAGGGAGCGCACCATTTAGACCGAGATTCTGTATACCGCTAACAGCGATAGACGGAATCCCGTGCTTACAAGCTTTTTCAGCCTTTTTTTCACCTTCCTGAATGTAGAGCCGGTCAAATTGTTGCTTCTCTTTATAAAGCCTCCGCATTCGTTCCGGGATGTAAATAGGGGTGCCGCTTCCAATCGGAGATTTGTATTTGAACGGCTTGCCGTCTTTATCAAGATGTGCGTCAGGAAATTGCCAACGGATTCGATAGTATTCTTTTCGTTCACCAGTCTCTTTTTTACGATGATCTTTCCTGGCATAAGTGACAGGCATTCCTTCAAGATCATAATACTCGATAATAACATCATCACCTCTAGGATCTATGGTTCCATTTTCTGCGAGTGTTCCTGGACGAAAAGTGCGTAATTTGAATATAGATTCGTTTTTTCCTGTTTTATAGACATTTGCTGTGACGTCTTCAAATGTCAAACCCGACTCTGCAAGCATTTTTGCACAGAAACTATTAACATCATTTCCTTTGGCTTTTTTGCTGCCTTGCTTCATCTTTACCGGCTTCTTTTTTTGTTCGGGAACTGCATCCAGTAAAACACTGAATTTGCCGGCCAGATATTCAAGCGCTTCCGGAAACTGTTTTCCTTCTACTCGCATTAAATAATCTAACGCACCGACACCGGCAATTTGATGGCAAGAGAAACAGTTGTAAATATCCTTAGCGGGATTTACACTAAATTTTTTAGATGCCTTGCAATGCGGACAGTCGCAAACGTAACTTGTCCCGGATTTGCGTAGGTTCTGGAAGTCTTGTACCACATTCAATAGATGCCCGGTTGATGCGTCCTTGATGCGTCTTATATCATCATCAGTAAAAAACATAGTTATGGCTTTTTATTAGGTACGTGGAAAACATATTCTTTGAGGTGCAAATGAAGTTGTTTTTTAAGGGTTTCAATGGGACGGGATAAAAGTTGCGTATCTGCCTGCTGAATTATCTCTAAGAGACGTTGAGCTTCTTTTGGCGGAATGTCATTTATAGTGAGTAAACCACGATTATCAATGTCTACGTACATAACATTATCTTTTTTTGCGTCCGCCTACGGCTTTACGGTGATAATTCAACTTATACCGTTGCCGTAGTTTTTCCGCATATTCGGCAGTTGCATCTTTGGGATCAACGAGGACTTGCGTTCGGGCATCTATTCTTAATAATATCTTATTTGATTCCTGCAAGGCAGATTGCTGGCAGAGTGCTGCAACTTCTTCCGGAGCATCTTTTTCAAAAAGATTTATTTTTTCTCTTTTTGCAGGATTGCTGGATGGACTGGGAGAGTGTACAACTTTCATAATTTGCTTTTATAAACCTTTGATTAATTCCTCGATATAGTCTTTTAAATAAGGAGGTACTTCTTTGGTGTTTGCTTTCTCTTTTTCTTGAAACTGATAGTATTCACTTGCTGTTAAAATGATGTTGCGTACCTCTTCAGATTCTTGCATTATCTTTATTACTGCTGGTATGATGTTATAAGGAGAACCTACTACTATTGCTGGGGTGGCAACAAGTTCTTGCTGCTTCTTATATAAGATACAAATTGCACTCATTTCATTTGACTTGAGAATGTTAGAGATGTGAATTGTAGTAGCGAAGATCTGCTCTTTTGTTTCTTTTAAATTTTTCATGACGTTTCTTTTTTTATTAATAATAGAAATGTGGGTATTCGGGAATCGAACCCGTCTGCGGTGAAATGTTGAAAAACCGTTGTGCCTCCTTACACTATTACCCATGTGCCGGGATTCTCACCCGGCAATTTTTGTGTAACAAACCTAACCAGGGGCTGGGTACCCTACATGCCTCCTTGAGCACGGCTTTTAAAAGGTTGATAATTGAAATGATAAACTTCTATTTTTTCATTAAAATAATAATGTATAACTAAAACACCGGGCTTTTCCCGGACGCACTCCTTATGCGTATCTTGATTAAATAATGTATGGTTGATTGATAGAAGTTTCTTGTCTTCTAGCCCTATACTCCGTACGGCTTCTTCGGGAACGTCTGGTAGTATAAGGTGAGTCTGTAGAAATTGAGATTTCTCCACTAATAAAAATACATAGTAGTATGACGGATATTTGTCTTCGAACAAAAGGAGAGAGGTCCAAACTTATATTGTGGTGCGTACAAAACCACCATGCAGAGATTTCATTGATTTTGTTTAATCCTAATTTTTCTTTGACCTTCCGAAGGGTATTGTCTACGGTACGCACGCTAATTTGTAACAGTGAAGCAGTTTCTTTATATGAGCCTCCCCATGCGATACATTCCGTTACTTCATTTTCGCGTTTTGCAAGTATAACATTTAAGTTCATAGTTATATTTCTTCAATAGTCCAACAGTCTGTTATATCATATTTCTTAAAAACATCTGTGATCGCAGAGAATAGAGTCACAGAGATATCAACAATTCCGGCGTTCAGCTTTTTGGAGAAGTACGATCGTGAGGGATTATTTAAAACCTGTATCAAGTCTGACTTGAGTTTGTCTTTATCTTCTAAAGAGACTTGCAGATATCCTTTTTTAAATGAATAGCGTTTTTTCGCTATTGCAGGTGTTCTAGTTTTGTTGTACATTTGTTGCAATAATTTTGAAATCACTGTGCAAATATAGAGCATAAATTCTATATAAGCAAAATAAATTGAGAATATTTTCTATGAGTGAAGAAAGATTTATAGATAGACTGGAGGCTTTTATGAAAGCTGAGGGACTGAATGCTAATAAGGTAACTGTCGCAGCAGAACTTTCTAATGGTTTATTAGGGAAAGCGTTGAAAACGCGAGGATCTATGAACTCTGATAGTGTAGAACGTATTCTATGTGCTTACACAAACTTAAGTGCCGAATGGCTAATGACTGGCAAGGGTACTATGTATGTGAACGATCTGCCTGGAGACACATTTAATATTTCCAATTCACTGAACAATGATAGTTTGGTTTTCTTTTTGCGTGATAGGAATAAAGAACTTGAATGTGAAAACAGGAGATTACTTGTCGAAAACGCATCACTGAAAACTAGATTGGAGTTACTTGATAATTCCGAAGGTAAAACTGGATGAAGATTATTAAAGGGGGGAAATTCCCCGATAAATAGAATAAATTATATGAATTAAATAACTCCCAAAAGCCAGTAAGAGTTTTGATTCCTTTTACATTTGTAGCTCAGTTGTAAGATAAATTCCTGCATATTAGTACTTAAAATAGTACGCCAGGAACCTCTTAAAACTCTTGTAACTAACTGAATTTCAGTATAAGTTACAGGAGCTTTTTCTTTTTAGGATTAAAAAAAGGATTAAAACCAGAGAAATGCCAATGTTTTATTGCATTTTCGGAGATAGCAAATAGTAACCCTACTGAAGATATTGATTCACATCAAAATCAAATTCTTGAAGTTTAATAGAGCAGTCTAAAACAAAATCAATACAAAACTGACAATTTCTTCCATCTATTTTAAGTCCTTTTTCAGATTGCTTCCTAAAAGAGGTGGGGTTATAATTTCCTGACATATCACGATAGACTTCTGGGGTTAAAAACTGAAAAACAGAATAACGCTTGAAATCAATTCCCAAAGCAGTTATCTTTAGTACTTCTCTCATTTGATTAGTGGTTTTAGTGATATCCTTAAACCATTCAACTTCTCTACCGCTTTGACCAACAAGATATTCGTATTTATTATTTATTTTCTTCCCTATATCAAGCAAATTATTGTACCAATTATCCTTTTTGTTTAATTCATAAGAATATAGTAATGTCTCAAATGCTATTTTTGAATTTGTCAAACTTTCATCATATTCATGATTATCAATATTGCTCTGAGCCTTTTCTAAATAATTTTTCACATTTTTATAAGCAATCAAATCTAACAACGATATATTTCTAAATTCTACTCCAAACTGGATTTTTGAATTTTGTTCAAGAAAATCAGTTACACTTATTCTGCTTATCTCAATATCCGATTTTGAAGGGAATTGTCCTTTATGCTTTGCACTTACTCGTCTATCCTTAACAGCTCTCATAGATTCTTTAAGTGTAAGATTAGGGAACTTGTCCCAATAACCCATAAAATTTAGATTATCATTTTTTATATCGTTATGCTCAGCAACTAACAAAAGAAACATTTCAACACAATCATGAAATGACAATATAGAAAAACCAGCAACAGTCTCAACTTGAACTGACTGTTGAACTCCCACCTTGTATAGATACTTGATTAAGGCAAGCCGTCTAATAATAATTTCCGAATTAAGCATTTTATTCTATTTTGGGCACAAATATAACCTTTCATTTCAGCCTTTCCAAAATTATCTCAACAATACTGTTTATGCTGTCATCTATTCCGAACTTACATTCGGAATAGATAGGCAGCATTAGCAATATCATTCAAGCATTTTACAACCTCTTCTCATCTTATTGCGCTTCCTTATACCTTTCGCTAATTTTCAAGCCTTAGCAATCAAACAATTATCATCACTCATCATTATTGCGTAGGGACTGATGAAAAACCAACAACTTAACATACATCAGAGAGTTACATTTGCGCTTTCACTACAATACCAAAATATTACGTTTGCACTTCCACTATATCCGATAGCGATTCGTTTACATATTCCACCATTTACAAAAGAAGCGCAATAGCCACCACCATAATACTGGGTAAAGTGTACATTTGGCTCAACGCTTCAAGTATTAATGGTTAGTGGTTCAACTTACAATATACAAAGGTATACCGTTTCACTCAAAGGGTACACTTATACAGTACAATACATCATTATATATAGGAGGAGATATATTGAGGGGGATTTTTCCCCGAAGTTTCTATATATGTATTCGCCTTTTATATTTTTCACTACGAAACAAATCAATACTTTGTTTTCGCAAAGCTCCAATAACTTCTTTTTTCAACCGATTCTTCTTACCCGTATTTACCTGTAGTTTTTTTATCTTGCGCCATGCTTCTCGTCTATTACTAGGAGCTAATTGGGAAATAATATCTCGAATTCCAACAGCTCCAAGTTCATTTGCGGCATAGCTAACAAGAAAATCTGAGAACTCCTTTACACTTCCTTTTATTGGCACAAACTCCAATGAAGCTTTGTCATTAAACTGAAATTGCTTAATATGATTCAAGAAGAAAGCCAATAAACGAGGATAGTGCTTCATTACATCTCCAATATTTTTCATTTTGAATCTCTTATCTATTTTTCCATTGCCATTTTGAACTGTAAATTCGACTCGAAAAATATTTAGTTGTTTTGTTTGCTTGATAAATTGTTCATCGTCACAATCTTTTATCAAACCTTTTATTCTACTGCGTATTTCGGCTTTCTTGTCATAAATTTTTGCTATAAAATTTTTACTTTTTGATGAAAACTGGCGATAACCTACACCATTAAGAGGTGTATATAAAGCACTCCGAAAACCGACTATTTGCAATTTTACATAAGTACTATCATAAGGGATTTTCCCATTGAGACCCACTTCGAGCTTACTAATTGTAAATCTATAAAACACCTCTGGGGCTATTTCAAGTCTTTCAGCAAGAAGATTTATAGCTTCATTAAATTCATTCCAGCTTAAATCATCGTCTGATAATCCCCCTAGATACCACTTCCGAATACTACCTTGAATTTTACATTCATTGTAATAACCACAAGTAAACTGAATAGTCATATAAGTTCTATTTCCGCCATTCATGCCGTTTAAAATCCGATAACAATTTGGCTTTTGACGCTTAAAGAATTGAGGTCTTGCCTCTACGAAGGAATCGTTAATATGAGAAACTACTCTCAAATCATACGTTTTTGCAATCATATTATCAATCATTTGGCACCTCCTTCTTTTCTATCAGTCTATAAACATCACTTCTTTTGAACCGATAATTTCTTTTGGCTTCGGGATTGACTGGGGTTAATTTGCCTTGTTTTATTCTACGCCCTAAAGTCTGATGGGAAATTTGTAGCATCTCCACCACCTCGTCGGAAGTCAAAAGGCGGTCTTCACCCATGAACTTCGTGAAATTCTTTTCGATATAGTCTGCAATCCAACGTTTACGTTGATTTATCAAACTAATCTTTACCAAATAATCAACTCTCTGCTTTAGCATTTCGTCCATCTCTTGACAGATGAAAACGTTCTCTTTTTTTGCTTTCATTTTTATATGATTTTAAATGGCGAGTTTCTCGCCATGGTTAAAACCATACTATAACCAGTGAAAAGAGTAAGCTATTTGATTTTGAGAATTATTAACAAGTGGCTTTTGAAAAGAAAAGAGGAGTTGAGGCAATATTTCTTTAGGTTTTCTCCTTATTGAGTAAGAAATTTCATTTGCAATATTTAATAACTTTATTTGGTGAAAATGTACCTTATTATTCCAGACTGATTTCTTTTGCTATCTATCGCATTGAACTTGATATTCTTTGTCGAAGAAATACAGAGTTCTCTGGTATCGGAATCATCAATAATACTTCTTGGGTCTATTTCACAACTAACAACGTCGCCATTGGGAGAGACTTCGATTTTCAAATAAATGAACCCCTCTTGGGAACCTGCGTTTTCGATAGATGAGATGCTTTTAGCTTGTCGCCCATTCAGTTCATAAACGATTCTGCAAGTGGCTTGAGTTGCATATTGTCTTTCAGCTTCTTGTCGTCTTCTTTCTGCGATTTTGGCATCCTCTTTTTCCTTTCTTGACTTCTCCATTACCCAAGCTCCTTTCTTCTCGCTATAATATATTTTTTGCCTTGTTAAGGCTTCGCAATCACTTTCTGATAGCTCGGTACTATTCCAGTCGATTCCATCATCGGGCATGCCTAAAAAGTCGTTCAAATCAATCTCTATTTCATTAGCTGGATCCGTATTTCTTTTCGTCAACGATTCATAAGACGAATTAGTAGGTTCATCAAACAATACTTCTGGAGCAATAATTATTTCTTCTTGCGGTATTGGTCGATTATTTTTTATTGGTACAGTTGCCTCTACCTCTTCAATAATATCACTCTTCAAAACTTCGGGAATTGACAACTCAATTGTAGCTCCTCTTTTCCCCTTATCTCTATTGATAAAAGAATAGATAGCATAAGCTGCCGTTCCTATTATTAGAAATGAAATAATAAACGGAACTATACAACCCCATTTTTTATCAATCCTACCATATTCATCGGGTTGCAGCTTATCGGACAAAAGAACAGCTATTAAACTGACAATCGGAGTTAGCCAAAGCCCTAAAAACAAAGACCAACCAAATCCTATTTGACGTTTTGCTCCTGCATTAGCGATAATAAAAGATAAAACAACAGAAGAGATAAAGCTAAAGAACCAGAATATTTCCATAAAAATAACCTTGTGCCTTCTGCAACCTCCGATAGGCATATACAAAAAAGAAGTGGGTTGCTGTTCATATCTTGCAAGGTATCGCCAAACACCCGTACATACACGAACAAACAACCCACCCTATGCGGGCGAGCTATCTGACGTGTCTTGTATGTACTTAAATTGGCGATTTTAGCAAGATAAGACACCTCTTTTACTCAATCGTTCCTATTTGGAACGGTGCAAAGATAGTTAATTACTTGCTATTCATCGTTGTTTATCCTTAGTTTTTTAATTCTTAATAGAAAGACAGCCTCCGTAAGGAAACTGTCTTATACGTCTCGTATGTACTAAGACAATTGGCGATTTTAGCAAAATGAAACGTAATGTATTTAGGGAGTCTTATTCCAAACCGATTCCATCGCTTTTTGCAATTCTCTTTTTGACAAATTGATATATCGTTGGCTCATTCCAATATCCGAATGACCCATTAAATCACATATCATAAATGCAGAGATTTTTTCCGAAGCTCCCAAAATTGTCCCGAAGGTATGTCTTGCCACATGCGTAGTTAGATTCTTGTCAATCCTTGCAATTTTAGCCAAATCTTTCAAATAGCGATTCATTACCTGAATATCAATTCTTGGGAACACATGATTTTGAGCATCCTTATATTGATTTTTATACACTATCAATATAGCCCTCGCTTGCTTGCTGATAGGAACAAAAACGGAGTGGCTTGTTTTTACTTGCTCTTTTTCAAAAGATGTCATTTTTTCATTTATATGCTCCCAAGATAAATCCATTGCATCCGAAAACCTCAATCCTGTTTCAGCGCAAAACGTAAATATATGCTTTGTCAATTTCATGGAATTACAAGCAGATTCAGGAAGTTTTGCTTTCTTAAAATTGGAATATTCTTCTTTGCTTAATGCAACTTCTTTATGTTTACCAAGTTCAATAGGATAATTTGTAAATGGGTCTTCAATATTGTATTTCCCTATTCTGTTAGAGAAACGAAGAACCGTTTTTAGTAACTTTAGCCTCTTGGCTACCGTGTTTTGCTGATTTGGAATAGGTCTTTCCTCCCGTAGGTATTTAACAAACTGTACAACGAATTTATAATCAACTTGCTCGATTGTTAATTCTTTGCGATATTTCACCTTAGAAAAATCGACCAATACATTTTTGGCAATTCGATAGTTGTTTTTAGACCCAGGCTTTAGTTCCTTAAATTTTACATAATCATCAAAGGCTCTTGAAATGGTAGGATATACCGATTTAGCCGTAATTCTCACTTCATCCAAAGGAAGCCCTTTCAATATCCGTTTCATTTCTTCGAGCAATATAGATTCCTCCAATGCTTCTTTTTTCCGTTTGTACTTCTCAAACTCTTGCTTCCTTTCCGACAAATAGCTATTGATTTTTACAGAATCTTCACTTCTTTTGTCCACCAATTCTGAACTCTGAATCCAATATTTAGGCTCAATACTTTTTCCCGTAGGTACTCTGTACTGCTTTCCCTCAAAATAGATTAAAAACTCGATTCTCGCCTTTCCGCTCTTCGTTACTAAATCTTTACGAATGAGCAATTTGATTTCTTTAGTCATATCAATTATCTTGTTGATTTACTATATAAATAACTCCAGTTTCTTTTTTACTGAAATTGAAAATGTTAATATTTCGTTTGATTTCATTGCTTAGCATGGACTAATTTATATATAATATTTTGATATATAGCTATTTGGATTGTAGTTTTATCTAACAAAATAAATAAAATGAAATAAATTAGTTGAATATTATTGCAAAATAATTGCTTAACCATTTGGTAGTGATTGGGGAATTTCTACCTTTGATTTTCTTTTATTCCAAAGTCATGAGGCATATAAAATTATCGGAAACGGAGAAGAAGGAACTGGCAAGGTTGTATGAAACAACTACAAATGCTGTTATTAAAAGACGCTGCAAAGCTCTATTAATGTCAAACATGGAAGTTTATTCTATGCAAGAGATAGTGGATGAGATTGGAATTTGCCGAACTACGCTTTATCATCTTTTCAATCGTTGGGAGTTTTCTACCAATCGAAAGGACAGATTTAGGGCTTTGAGCATCGGCAAAGGTAGAGGCGCAAAACCCAAATTAGATTCGGTAACAGATGAGTTGCCTAAATTAGTTGAGAAGTACAACGGTAAAACGAATGTTATACTTCGAGTACTTGAAGAAAAATATGGGATAAAAGTCTGTCGGCTGACTTTGCAGAAGTATTTGAAACACCTAATTAAAATATGACAACATGGCAGATAATCTCCTCTTTTTAGCTTGCGCTGACAGCTTTTAATCTATTTTCAGCATTCGTGTATCCAAAAGTTAATTTGGCATAGGGCTTGTAAAAACAAGAGTGAAATAGCTGCTACTATTTCACCCGTATTTGACTTATATGATAGGAATAAGTCATCTCTTTAATTTGACCCAAAGAGTAAATTTGGTTGCAAAGGTAAAATTTTCTTTTAGAAATTTAAAATCACCCTTCTTCCATTCCTCCTATCTGGCATCTGCTCAGCCAGAAAGACATATGCAGCCAAGAATAATTTCACTTGGATTAATTGGAATTATAATTAAGAACAGAAAGGAGGAAAACAATGGCAAAGGATTCGGAAGGAAAGAAATTTAACCGCATCCCAGAACATACTAAAGTTGTTAATGGAAAAGAGGTTGCAGTTCGTGAACATATTTGCAGCAATAGAAGTGATTCAAAGGGTGCTTCTAAAAAGAAATAATTTTTTTGAGGATATATTGAGCTGATATATCCTCCTATTATCTAATTCTAAAATTACAAATAATGAGTAAAACTTTTACGCAAAACATAGAAGGTTATTGGCGAGATATAAATAAAGGTGGACTGCCGTCTTATTCAGGTGTTTATTTTGTATATACCGCCACTTATAACAAAAACAATGATACAGTCACATTAAATAGACTAATCTACATTGGTACTGCTGACAATGTAAATTCTCGCATCGCAGGTCATGAAAAAGATGCTAATTGGAGAAGGTATCTAAAAGCTGGTGAAGAATTATGTTTCTCATGTACAGAGGTTGACAATTATAACCGTGAACGGGTTGAGGCTGCATACATTTATAAACATCAACCACCTGTAAACACAGACTGTAAAGCCAGTTTTAATTACGATACTACCAGGGTTATTTCGACTGGTGAAACTGCATTACTAAATACAGACTTTACTATATATAGAACTTAGGATTAAAACAAGGATTAAAATTTTGGCGGACTATGATAAGCTATGATATACTGATTTCTCAAATTCCATTCTTCTTGGTAGATATAGAGGGGATTAACTAATCATTGTAACTATCAGCAAATCAAACAATAGACTCGCCAGGAACCTCCAAAAGCAAGAAAGGATTAGAATGAAAATTTCTAATCCTTTTGTTTTTCAACAACTTACGTCCTCTGTGGTGGAAGGATTGGAAGAAGAAATTTCATAGTTTTCAGCTTTTGTTTTACAATTGTTTTACAGTAAAAACAGCCAAGAATTGTAATGAAAGCTACGATTAAGATTGAGTTGCGCAAAGACTACGCAACCAAAGAAGGCAAACAAATGGTTTGTCTGCGTTACACTGCTTACCGTCGTTCTACTCTTATCAGTATGAACATAGCAGTCTACCCTAAGCATTGGAACAAGGTGTCGAATACCGTACGTGGTTCCGAACCTCGTTGTTACTACTACAACAAAGCCATCAGTGAAGTGTATCAGAAGGCGGATACGATAGTAATGGAGAACTTCTTTACTCCATTGCCTATCCCTCAATTCTTGGAACGCCTGAAAGATAAGCATCACGGCAATACGGATTTCTATGTTTTCATAGAGAATGAGATAGAGCAGCTAAAACAATCCCGTGCAGCCGGAACGATTTCCAACTATTACAAGTTAATCAATACCATGAAGGAATGGAGACCTACCCTTTCTTTTGGCGAGATTACTTTGGACTTTATCCAGCAGTTTCACAATCACGAACTGGAAGTTGGCAATATCCTTTCTACCGTCTACAAGAAGCACTCTAACCTGAAATTCCTGATTGGTATCGCTGTGGATAAGGAGAAGCTGGCAAAGAATCCTTATGAGAAGTTTGAAATCAAGAAGAATATCAAGGCACAGAATAATGATGTGCTTACGGAGGAAGAACTTAAAAAACTGCAAGCGGTGTACGATAAGAAAGAATACAGCAAAGGGAAACAGGAGGTGCTAAGAGAGTTCTTGTTTAGCTGCTACACCAGCCTATCCTTTGCCGAGTTCTCCGTGCTGGCCTATTCGGACATCAAGCCGATAACGGTTGATTCAGGCGAAACGTACCTGATATTATGCAATGAGCGCACCAAAACCAGTGTAACTTATAAAATTCCCATTGTATCGCCCGTAGTGGTGGCTCTGCTTGGCAATGGCGAACCGTGTCAAAAGATATTCTTGCCAATATCCAATCAGCCTACCAATCGGTATTTGAAAGATATAATGTCGGACTTGAAGATTGACAAGACAATGACCTTCCATCGAGCCCGCCACAGCTTCCGAACCCTTGCTGCGAAGAAAGGTATTCGTGACGGGATAGCCGAACGAATCATGGGGCACGCAGAGGGTAATGATATCAAGGATATTTATACTCACTTGCATGATGAGGATATTGTGATGGAGATGCGGGATAAGTGGGTGGTGTAATAGGGGCGCATTTTCCACACTTTCCGCATTATTATAATTAATTCGTTGAAAAACAGATTTCAGGTAGTATGAGGATAATGTCATTGAAATTACAAATAGATGTTGGTAGAAAAAACTTTTTTCACCAGCACCTATTTGTATATCAATCAAAATAAAATAAATTTATTACCCCTGTGGTTATTAAGTAAATCGTGTTACTCTTAAAGCACTTTACGGGAGTTTTTCTATGTATCTTTAGTTTAATAGCTGTTCTATATTTTTAATTAGCATTTCTGTTGGTAAGTCCCTCGATATATACAAATTATGTGTAGTCTTGCCAAAAGGTCCTTGCTGACTTATTTGGTAATTGTAAAAATCGTTCAGATTTGGTTTCCAAAATTCTTTCTTCCAAGGATCAAGTGAAATAGCTTCTGTTAGCATCATATTATAGTAGTTATCGTCTGGAAAAACAAAAAAAGCTATTTCTCCAGAATCCCATGAAAATCCACCATCAGGTTTTTCTTTTACATCTGTCAGTGTTGCTGGATATACTATACATTCGCATTCCATTATCTTTTTGTGCCTAAATTGCCAATCTGCAACAGGAGGAATGAAAGTTAGAGATTTTTTAGAAGGTTTGTGGGACATATTTTTCTTTTGAAACTCAATAGACTTGTGTATTCTCTTGATTTTCCCATCTCTCAATTGAAGGCGTGAGTCATAAAAAAGATGCATATCTGGTTCCCAAAATTTCTCATCATCATCTTTTCTCGTAATAGATAATAATCTTTCCAATAATTCTTCAGAATATGGAAAGATAAATATTTCTGTATTAGACGTTTCAGTTGTTGTGTATGTAGAATACTTCTTTCCAAACATTTCTGAAAGATATTCAAATCCCGGAGCATCTTCCACAGGATTAGCTTTTACAATAAGAGCATGACCATCTGGATTTAGGTGGTTGTCCTCGATTCCAATAATTACAAATTTTTCCATATATTATTTAAATTGTAAACATTCAATATAGTTGTATAATTATTATTCAATATTCATGTATCTTTTTTTTGTAACATATTATTTGTGTCTTCTGTCTCTTTCAGCCTTTAGAATGCTTAAGTATCGATTATATTCATATAATTTACTTCTCATTACACTTCTAGTGTAAGAATCTGTATCGTAGTCATCTGCCCAGTCTGAAGCTGTATCAACTCTATCTTCATAAGTTTCAATCAATTCATTCAATTTCTCTTCTGAATATAAACGTTCAGGATGTACATTTCTTAGCTCTGTAGATGATAGTATATTCTTGACGATGAGATCTTTATTTAGATTTTGCATTTTCTCTTGAATAAAATCAATTACCAAATCAACGTCTCTCTTTTGAATGATGATGTTTTCTATTGTTTGATTGATTTCATTAAAACGTATTTGAACAATAAATACTTCAGAACGATCTTCGTAAAAATAGTAACCATTTTCTTCTTTTTGGAAGAACATATCAAAACTTACATAGTTGTCTATAACAAAGTTTACCACTCCTTTATGTAACTTAGTTCCATCTAATGGAATGTTTTGAAATGTATATTTAACTTCAGAAATAGAGATTAATTTCCCCTTATCATATCTTTTCTGCAAGTTTGAGGTGTATAAATAATTGCTCATAATCTTTTGTTTTGGTATAATTAAAACCAATAAGGACTAACAGACTCGTAGTAATCTTCTAAATAGTCTTTTTCTAAATCATCTATGTTAGAAGCGTTCACAAATTTATTCATTATAGCTACCCATGCTGTGTTGGCATTACTGTGAGCAAATTTACCTTGCAGATGTGCATCCTGAATCTCTTTTAGTAATTTCTCGTAATAAGAGGGTTGCATATAGAACGTACAACTGTTATCATCTGAGTGGTTGGATTTTGAATAAATATCACCTTTTTGAGGTCTACAGAGTGCTTTTTGGGAAAAGGCTTGAAATAGCATTGCTAGCTCTTGCCCGTTAAAAACTTGTTTTTTCTTGGTTTCCATAAATATTATTGTTTAAGAATTAAAAAAGCGTGGCACATTCCTTACGCTTCTGAGGCTTTGGCGAGCCAGTACTGCAAATAAGGAAAGCCCACGCTATAGCGCAGGCGTTCACTTAAATTCATTGCAGTACTTAAAATCGCCAAATTTCAGAAGCAAGAATAAAAGCTAACGCTTTATATATTATTTTTATAAACCTAAGTAACTTAAGGTTTATGCAAAAATAATGTTTTTCTGAATTGGCTGTATAATAAATGAGCTTTTTATTTGAAAATTTCTATTAGAACCTTACACCTCTACTTTTCTTTTGTTCCTGTTTTACCTGTATAGGTTGAGTAAACCTGTTAAATTGTTCCTTAAACCAGTCACTCACATTGATGCGATTGATACTCAAAAACAATTTACTTTTATCAGCTGGTTCAGTTCCAATTTGGGCAACGACACGGTTTGCTGTAAAATCACGCCCATGTTCTTGCGAACGTAGCTTTCCGCTATACTCTAATGGAGTACCTGTTATCAGAGTTGCCGTTTGTTCGGGAGTAAAGCCGAGCAAGCGGCAAAACTTCTCCATGCGAAACAACTCTCTTAATAGCGGAACCCATGCACAAGCCTTCTGGATGATACGATTTAGACGTGACACCTCTTTAGCATGTTCGGATTGTAGGTTTGACAATTCTGTTCGGTGCTGCTCCTTAATACGTTGAATATTGGTTTGTAGATTCTCAATACTTTCATCACGGGCGGCTACTTCATTATACAACTGTCGGTTTTCCTGCTCCAACACCTTAACTTTATTGCTACCGAAAAGAGAACCAACACTTTCTACAATATTGGTGGCAGCATGGGTTGCTGCTCCTTTTAACTTATCGGTTTGTATTTCTCTTTTCGTCTGCGCCAACTGTTCTTGTGCTTCCTGTTTTTGGTTTTGAAGCTCTTGCACATCGTTCCGAAGCCCTTCTTTCTCTCGCTGTATGTTGCGATAATATTGGGCTGTGGAAACGTGGCGAGCTTCCGAACCGGACACTCCACGTCGCAAACCGTATTTTTCCATAAGTTTGGCATAGCTATCGTGGAAGGCTGTCATCGTATCACGATTCAATACATCGTCAGCGCACAGGCGGACTGCATCGGCTTTCTTACGATACTTTCGTTTACCTTCTGCTTGTTCTTTCTTTGCCTTCCTGCGCTCCCCTGTTACTATCGGTACAACGGTAGCATGAATATGAGGTGTTAGCTCATCCATGTGCAAGACTACGGAAACGGTGTTCTCCCGTCCGAAGTTTTTGTACAACCATTGCAGATTATCATTACACCATTCGTCAATGCGTCCGCTTTCCTGTATCTTCATCATATCTTCGTGTGTTCCCGAAAGCATGACACGAATAGCCCGAACTTGGTCGGGGGTAATCTTTCGTTTGATACCTGCCGATTTGATACGCTGGCTGATCGCCTCGTTTCGGTCTTTCACTCCATCAGGTAATTCTATCAATTCCCGATTAAGATGTGTTCGGGTGGGATCAGCATTGTGAGGTATCACTTTGCGCTCGATATGGTCGGACATCCGGCTATCGGATGTACCTTTAGCTTTATTGAATTGTAGACTGGTATATCCCATTACTTTATCTGTTTTAGTTAGACAATTCCGCTTGCCAGCGTGCCGCATGGCTCACGGGGTTTCCAAAGGGGCAGCGCCCCGTTGGCTCATTCTGGTGTTTTTAGCAAAGGAGCGAAGCGGTTGCGTGAAGAAAACGCCATAATGAGCTATGGTATTTCTGGCTAAATACCTCCGGGCTGCGCGTGGTTGGCTACATCCTGAACCCTCTGCTTTTCTTCTTGGGTGGTTGCTGCTCCTGCTTATTAGTATTCTTGGCAGGCTGCATTTGCTTGGCTGGCTGTGTCAAGTCTACCGACTGCACCAACCGCTTTCCACACAGATAGTCATTCAAATCTTTGTGCCCACTATACAGGTGCGAGGAATCACGAACCTGCAAACCATATTCGCTTTGGATTACTTCAACGGCTTTTCTTCCTGCATCGTCATTGTCGAGAAAGCAATGGATTCGTTCATAATCCCCCAACGGGTACAGGGCTTTAGAAAGATTGGATGTTGAGTTTAAGATGATATAGTCTTGCGCATTCAGGTCGGGATATTCCGGGCTTCTTTGCTTACGGATGGTGAGAAAGGAAAGATAGTCCATAAAGCCCTCGAACACGAAACAGGTTTCTTTTGGTTCTCCCTGCTGACGTACATGGGTAATGTCTTTCGGGGCAGTACAACCTTTGAAATACTTATTGCGAACCTCATAACCACCCGAAGCATTCGGGAAAGCAATAGCAAAGTAGGGTTTGCCCTCACGAAAAGACCGAAGCTCCTTGCATTCTCTTTTGGCAAGTTCTGTATTTATTCCCCTCTCCTGCAAATATGCAAATAAGGCAGGAGAGGAAAGCGACACAATTTCAATTTGTGGCGCAATTGATGGTTGCAAAGGTTGCTGACCAAAAGAAAAAGACACAGGACGAACAGAGGGGCTTTGCTCTGTGATGTGGTTCAATAAATAGGGTATATCATTGCTTTGGTAAAGTTCCTGCGCCAATGCAATAATGTTGCCACCCTTACCCATTCCAAAATCATACCATAGGTTACGGTCGAGATTCACTTTAAAGGAGGGTTCTTTTTCGGCTCGCAACGGTGAGTTATACCATAGGTTATTACCTTGCTGTTTTACAGGCTGATAGCCTAAACTTTGCAGGTAGTCTTCTAATCTTATATTCTTAGCTTCTTCGATATTCATATCATTCTTTGTTTTTTCGCCAACACATATTTATTGCAGCATAAAGTGTGGCGAATTCACTTTATGCGCATATTTACACGATTGATAATCAGTAATAAAATCTTAGAAATGTGGGAAGTGTGGAAAATGCGGGCTCTATTATATTATTTTCCTGTATGAGCCATGCTTGATATTCTCAAATAGCTTCCCTTTCTTGTCTGCCAAGAATCGCTTGAATGAATCCACCGAAATATTTTGCTTTTGAGCAACCGCAATGCCTTCGCTGGTGGTAAACTCTGCGGGCAAAGCATTGTATAGCAAAATCCGATCTTTTGGCAACTGCTCTAAAGAGGCAGAAGAGTTTGTAATATCCTGTACTCTTTGGGCGGTTGTGCGGAAATATTCAGCGATTAATATCGCACCTTCCACGCTTGTGCAGTCTATTTCTTCTTTGTCCGATTCGCCACAAGCCCATCGGGAGAGTTGTAGTATCAGGCTAAAGCGGATAATGTATATATCCAGTTTGCTATATACGCCTACTAATACTTCATCCATTTCGCTATTACATAGGTCTGTATTCTTATGTTGCCAGTAATAGAGCAGCTTACGCGCTTCTTGACTAAAGGGTAGCTTTGTCGGTACAAGTTCACCATTCTCATCGCTTACGGATTGAATGTCAGTTAATTTTCTTACAATAGAATCCCAAAGTGGCGCAATGTGTGTAGGAAGTTCAAGCTCATTCCAATACTCCTTTTTAAGATTGGGCGGGAATACGAACAATATACGGTCAATAAAACCGTTCTCGCTCCGTTCTCCTTTAGCTAATTCTTTGAGTAGCCCCTTTTGTATCGTACCAATCACTGAAATGAAAGAGTGCCTGATGAAAGCAGAACTCTTATTTCCCTGCCTATCCAGTATAATAGGTTTGCCACTAAACACGGATAGCCAAAACTGTTCTTCCGAACCGCTGTTATAGCGGTTGAAGTTTTTGAGCCATGACATGAGTTCGTCTACGTACAAACAGATTCCTCTTTTATTATCCTGATGGATGGTGATAAGTCGTTCGGGGGTAATATCCGACACAATGAACTTCTTCAAGGTGGGTTCTGTCACCTGTTCTTTGGGTTCTTTATCTTCTTTTGCCTTTTTGCTGGCAAAGAGTAGCTTTTCATACTCCTTTCGTTCTTTCTGATATTTTACGGATGATTTTATATCCAATTCAAACAAGGGTTGCATGGCAAAGCTAAGTGGATGGCTTTTATTCACGCCCGAACGTCCGATGATTGCCATATACAATATAGCACGCTCGTCCCAGCCTTCTTTTACTTTCGCTACAAAGTTGTTGCCTATACCTACGGATAGGGTAAAACAGATAGCGGAAGCTATAAAGTCAGTCGGGTAATTCAGGCTCAATTTGGTTTCGTTAATGATTTCCCTTATTGGTTCCGGGAAAACAGATATAGGGAAGCCAATCTCTTGCTGCTCTGATATACAGGTATTTGTTTCTTTGGATATTGTCATTTCAGTTCTTTTGTTGGGTAGCGTCCCTTTGCGGAAACGCTACCTTACTCTTTCAGGTGGTGGATGAAAAAGAAATTTTAGTTCAACTTTTTGTTTAGCAGTTAGCTTTACTTGTTGTTGTACTCTTTAATAGAACTCTCAAAAACTCGGTTGTCAGCAGTAGCTTTTAGTACGCCTGCCGCCACAAGATCCGAAATCTTTTTGTGCGAACGTCCCATCATTCTGGCTACTTGATTAATACTATAAGTCTTCTCGACATCCGATTCGGGAGGTCTTGGCAACTTCTTATCCAACACTCTTTCCATTATCTTTTCGATAGCGGACTCTGTAGTTACAATTACTGTTTCCATTTCTTCTCTTTTTTCGTTAGAAAATCTATTTATATTATAAGAACTAAATTTTATTTCTTATATTTGTGGCTGCAAATATAGAAAGAATATATTGGAAGCTAAACTAAATGTTTAGTATTTAACTTTTGAATACAAATAGTATGGTTCATCTTGAAAGAATAAAGGAGTTGTGCGAAAAGAAAAACGTAACCATGAAACAGGCTGCTATTGAATTAGGCATGACGGAGCAGAGTTTGCATAAAATCATCAAAGCGAACTCTACCAAGATAGACACACTTTTAACTATGGCTCAGTACTTTAATGTAGAACCTGCTTATTTCTTTGACAACTATTCCGTAGATACATCAGGCGGTATTTGTATCAGCAAAGAAGAGTTGGAAGGACTTCTCAAAAAGGTGATAGCCTACTCCATTCACGGCTTCGGCATGGTAAAACTTGAATGGGATGCTAAAGAACAAAAGTTTAATTCCTACTTCGATATACTAAAGAAACAGTATAGTCCAGATGCTTCGGACTTGAAATATATCTCTTCGATGCTGGAAACAGATATTCATATCACCGATAAGACCACACCTAAAGACGTGGCACGGGTACTTATGACAAAAGACGAGTTCGATTTCACTTCTACCTATTACTACGGCATCCGAAAGATGGAAGTACAGGAAGAGCTTCAAAAGCTCAACGCCTTCTTGGATAAGCATAATATTCCTATCACAGATTCAATCAAGAAAGATATGGATGAACTAAAAAGTAGGATTAAGTATTATGAGGGTAAGAGCATTATAGGGAATAATAAGAAATAGTAGTAAAAAATATAAGTTTGAATTGTGGCTCATTTATGGAAAAATCAGAAAATGTAAAGAGAAAAGTTTGTTTTGTTATTACTCCTATAGGTGATGACAATACTCCTATAAGAAAAAAGACAGATGGCTTATTGAATAATGTAATAAAGCCTATTTGTCGAGAGTTAAATTTTGATATTTGTGTTGCTCACGAAATAGACAATACGGGATCCATAACAAATCAAGTTATTCAAAAAATTCTTGATTCAGATATGGTTATAGCAAACTTGACTGGTTTAAATGCAAATGTGATGTACGAGCTTGCAATTCGACATGCTGTACGGAAGCCTGTTGTTTGCTTAGCAGAAATTGGGACCAAATTACCATTTGATATTAATACGGAACGTACAATTTTCTATAGTGACGATATGTATGGTGCTGAAATACTTAAGCAGGACTTGAAAAGAAAGTTTCAGGTTGCTATTAGTGAAGATGATATTGACAATCCAATATATCGCGTAATTAAAGAGAAGACGATTATAAAAGAAATAAAGATTGATGGTGGCTCAGATAGCAAGTCAATTTTATATTTAATTGAAAAATTAGATAGAATAGAACGTAAAATAGCAAATAGTAAGCATGCTTCAATCAGAAAAATTCCTATAATAGAAATTCAGTGGGAAGAGATTATAGATGATTCTCAAGCGGATGAAATCAAAAATGCGTTATCTGAATTGATAGAAAAAGACGAAGGGTTATTTTCTACTTTTAATCTTTCAGATACTAGTTTGACCTTGATTAATGTACGGAAGCCTGATTTAAAGGAAATAGATGAAGTTATTAGTATCTTAAACATTTTGGAACTAGAAGTAATTGGAGCAGAGTGTAAAGAACTAGATATTCCTATAGGATAGTAAGGTGATTTCTAGTTGAAGGTATGACTTTGGTAAAGTCTTGAACTAGTAGTCTGCGTTAAATATTTGCAAAGTATTTATGTTTATTTGTTTATTTGTATCTTATTAGTTACATTTGCGCCATGAAAGCAACAGACAAAAAGGATAACGATATACGTGAACTGTATTTCTCAGATGAGTTTGCAGAGTTTTACGGTATGTTGCAAGATAAAGTAAAAGCTAAGTTTGAACATACTATGGATATTATTAGAACAGAGTATGTGCTTAGTACGAAGTTTGTAAAACACTTGGAAAATACAGATTTATATGAAATGAGGGTTTCTGTTAATACGAATGAATACAGAACGATTCTTTTTGCTGTTGACAATAAAAATATCATTCTTTCAAAGAAGATACTACTCTTGAATGGCTTTCTGAAGAAATCCACAAAAGACTATAGTAAACAAATAAAGATTGCGGAACGGATATTAAAAGATTTTGAGTTATGAGAAAGTTAGATGAAAATAAGTTAGCCAAGTTGCATACAGCAGGTGAGCTACTGAATAATAAATATGGAGAGGTTGGTACTGACTCTCGTACTGCTTTCCACGAGAAGTCAATAGCATGGTATTATGGCGAGATATTACGTGATCGTCGGAAAGAATTAAAGATAACCCAGCAAGAGTTAGCCGAAAAGGTTGGCACGGCAAGAAGTTATATTGCCCGTGTGGAAAAAGGAGAGACTGATATACAGATTTCGAGCTTCTTTCGTATAGCTCGTGCTTTGGGAATTGAGTTTACTCCTACATTTTTATGACTATTAATAAACGATTTAAACAGAATATTTGTTTTACAATTGTTTTACAGTAGCGGAACTGAAAGTATTCTAATTAATTGAGAATAAAGAGATTATCTTGGTAGTTTAAAATCCGCCAGGAACCTCAAGAAATCCTTGCAACTAACTGAAATTCAGTAAAAGTTGCAAGGATTTTGCTTTTAGGATTAAAAAGAGGATTAATCTCTAATGAAGTTCTGAATCGCCAGATAGAGCGAATCAAGGAGATAGAATAGTTATTCGCTTGCTCGTTTCAGTCTTTCCAAAATTACCTCAACAATACTGTGTTATGCTATCATCTATCCCGAACTTACATTCTTATAAAGCAACGAAACAAATGGGCATCGTTTTTTTCATTTGTGTAGCGAAAATTGGTTGAATCTATGAATCGTATAAAAGGTATACTTTATGCGGCGGTATCCTCCTCCACTTTTGGGCTGGCTCCGTTTTTTTCTATCACTTTGCTATTAGCCGGTTTTTCGGCTTTCGAGGTACTTTCTTATCGTTGGGGAGTGGCGTTGATTGTATTGATTGTGTTTGGTTGGTTATCCGGTTGCAATTTTCGATTGGCTGGAAAAGATTGAGGAGTTGTTTTTCTGTTGAGTTTGTTGAGAGCCGTTACTTCATTTAGTTTGATTATTGCTTATCAGAATATAGCTAGCGGAGTGGCTTCTACCATACATTTTATGTATCCGTTGGCTGTTGCTTTGGCAATGATGTTTTTCTTCCGGGAGAAGAAGTCTCTCTTGGTGATACTTGCAGTATTGATGTCTTTGCTGGGAGCAGCTTTACTTTCATTGGGAGAGTTGGAGGCGAAAAGTGGAAATACAATGGTTGGTTTGGTCGCTGCCTGTGTTTCTGTTTTTTCATACGCAGGGTATATTGTTGGAGTGCGGACAACGCGGGCCGTACAAATAAACTCTACGGCATTGACTTGTTATGTTATGGGGTTGGGAACTATTTTTTACCTCATAGGCGCCTATTGTACTTCCGGACTTCAACTTGTGTCGGATGGATATACCTGGCTGATTATTCTTGGGCTGGCATTACCGGCTACGGCTATTTCCAATATAACTTTAGTACAAGCTATTAAATATGCCGGACCTACACTGACTTCCATCTTGGGTGCAATGGAACCATTAACGGCTGTTGTAATCGGAGTTTTTGTATTCAAAGAGCTTTTTACTGTGAATAGCGCTGTTGGAATTATACTAATCTTGTTGGCAGTAAGCATAGTAGTGTTTCGCAGGCAAAAATCCTGAATGATATAATCAATAAAAAAGCTGTTTACCATACGGATAAACAGCTTTTTATTGATGAGCCTCTTGTCGGATTCGAACCAACGACCCCGAGATTACAAATCACGTGCTCTGGCCAACTGAGCTAAAGAGGCGTTATTTTCTTTTGCGGGTGCAAAGGTATGAAATACTTTTAAAAATGCAAATACATCGTATACTTTTTTTATATTTGCATTCTCACTAATAATTATAAGACAATGAAAAAGAAAATTATGAATGTGTGTGGTGTGGCGTTTGTAGCTGTAAGTCTATTAGCTTGTTCCGGTCAGAAGAAAGGAATGGCTGCCACTGAAATGGCATCGGATAGTACGAAAGTAGTTGGAGACGTGATAACTACTCAAGCAGATAGCACGGGATATATCGTGAAGGTAGGTGAGGCAGCACCAGACTTTACCATAACTCTGACTGACGGTAAGCAGGTGACTTTATCTTCTCTCCGTGGTAAAGTGGTAATGTTGCAGTTCACGGCAAGTTGGTGTGGTGTTTGTCGGAAGGAAATGCCGTTTATAGAGAAGGACATTTGGTTGAAGCATAAAGATAATGCAGACTTTGCCCTGATTGGTATTGACCGTGACGAGCCGCTTGATAAAGTGCTCGCCTTTGCAAAGTCTACCGGAGTCACTTATCCTTTGGGTTTGGATCCCGGTGCAGATATTTTTGCAAAATATGCATTGCGTGAGTCCGGCATAACGCGGAATGTTTTGATAGATAAAGAAGGAAAAATAGTAAAGCTAACCCGTTTGTACAATGAGGAAGAATTTGCTTCACTGGTGCAGACGATTAATGAAATGCTGAAATAGGATAAAGAACATTTCATCAGGTGGTATCTCAGGAAGAATCGTAAAACTTTCGTGTACAATAAAAATAGTAACGCTATCACAACAGGATAGCGTTACTATTTTTAGGATATGGCGATACTATCGAAAGAGCATCCCGTCACTATTTTATAAAGAGCATTCTAAACAATGCTAAGCTTAGCCAGATAATCATAATGCTTTCCTTCTTTCACAAGTTCTGCTTTAAAGCCACATTCGGAAGCGTATAGGCTAAGTGTCTGAAAATCTATATATAACCAGTCGAATGTGTCTCCCTTTATACTCTTGTATTGCATCCGGAAATCAATTTCTCCGTAATAATCTCCGGCTAAGTCGATAACTATGCTGCCGTCTTCTTCTTCGAACAGATATCGTAAGTCGCTGGAATCCATTAATATACATCCGCCGGGGCGGAGGATACGTTTCATTCGTCGGAAAAAATCGGGCATATTGCTTAGTCTGCCGATGATTCCCGAGCCGTTCATAAGCATAAGAATGGTGTCGAATGTTTCGGTGAATGTTTCATCAAAGAGGTTGATAAGACGGGAATCCTTGACTCCTCGTTGCTTCATTACTTCGACAGATAGCGGAGAAATATCAATGGCACAAACCTCTTTTCCCATATCCTGAAGTGCCAGGGCGTGACATCCGCTTCCTGCGCCTACGTCCAGTATTTGTCCTGTGGCCATTTGTAGGGCAGTACGTTCCAGCATGGGCATGGAGGGCATGGAACGGAACAACTCCTTGACAGGAATTTCATCTTCTTCGAATTGAGAAGAAAAAACTCGCAAGCGGTCAGCTCTGTGGAGGTTGAAAAAATCGGAGATAGCAGCCCCCATTGGGTCTTTTTCCGGGATGAGAATTGTTGTTGCCATATTGGTCGTTACGATTGTTTTAGTTGGCAAAGATAAATAAATCCGTAGAAAAGGGTTATCTTTGCTGCCGGAAATATGATACTAATAACTTAATATATGAGTATAGAAGAAGCAATCATGGGTGGAATTGTCTTTAAAGGTAAGAAAGACAAGCCACAGGAAGATGAAAAAGTGAAGACAAAGGCTAAGAAGGCAACATATATTCGTGGGCAACATGGTTCGGGTGCAGCGAAGATGAAAGCTGATATCAGGAAAAAAAGAGCAAATCGACATAAAAAATAAGAATCATATTTGTATTATTTTTGTTTGCTTTTATATAGGAGCAGTTATTTTAGGAATATGCTATTTATTTTCATAGACAATGATAAAAAAGCGGGGCAGGATAATTATCCTGCCCCGCTTTTTTATCATATGAATTATTTCTGCGGAAGTATCTCAATCCAATAATCGTCCGGGTCATTAATGAAATACAGTCCCATGGCGGTATTCTCGAAGCACACGCAACCCATTTCTTTGTGATAGGCACGGACTGCATCATAATCACCTGCTACACGAAAGCAGAGATGACTCTCGTTCTCACCCAACTCATAAGGAGCCGTATGATCTTTCAACCATGTTAATTCCAGAAGAAATCCCGTCTCGTTATCTGTCAGGTAGACGAGGATGAATGAGCCGTCGGAAGCTTCTTTCCGATGATGTTCTTTCAATCCGAGTGCTTTCCCGTAGAAGGCAATACTTCGTTCCAGATCGGTGACGTTGATATTAAAATGGTCAAATCTACTTTTTATTTCCATTGTTGTGATCTACTTTATTTTTTCATTAAGAGCTTCACGATCTCACCGACATAAGTACGGGGTTGACCAGCTTGCGGAGTAGTCTGTGAGGCCAGTTTCTTACATTCAATAACAGCCGAAGGCGTTGTTTGGTTCGGAGCGTAGAGTTTCAGTGCATAACTGTCTGCCTTCTCCATTGCTTCGTAAGACTGGTCGGGGGAAAGCGTGCAGTAAGCAACGGCTTTACCGGACTGATAGCCCAGTGCACCACCGGCGTTGGCAGTCATATTTGTCATATTGAATTCGTCTTTTCCGATAGAAATCACTAACTTGCCGCTTCCCATTAAAGCATATACTTCACCCGGAATCTGTTTCAAGTCGATTTCTACATAACCCGGCATATCTGCCGAAGCTTTGCCGACAGGAGTTGCAGGAGTCAGATCGGCGGCAGGAACTGCATTTTGGGCAGGTTCGCCGGTTGTCACTTTGATGTCAGTTTTCTTATCTGCACCGCCAATAACAATCGGCCCTGTGGCTGTAACGATCGACGGAGCCTTTTGTTCTTCTTCTTTCTTCTTTTTCTCTATTTTCGGACGGGTATCCGGAGCTCCGAAGGCTACAGCTACATCCATAAATATATCATCGGCAAAGTCTACCGTTTTTCTACGCCATTTTGCCAATCCGCGGACTAACTTAGTCTTTGTTTTATTAAGTGCGTATTTGTCGGTAATCCATTCTTCCGCTTTGTACTTTTCTGTATCACGGTATGTGAAACGGATTTTTTCCAGTTCCACCAGACAGTTGCCGGGTTTGCAGGTAACGGTGATCTGGTAGTTGATTAGCGTACGGTCTAATGAAAGAGCGCTGGAACTGAATACGATCCACTCTTCTCCGATACCGGCAATGGTTCCTTTGTCTTCGTCGGCATAGACAACGCGGCTATCAACATTTTGGTTTTCTTTCAGACGTTCGGTCATCCACTTCATGACCGTGTCATAGATTTGTGCCTGACTCATTCCGGGAATCTGAAATTCCTTAGAGAATATAACTTTGCCGTCTACTTCGGGGACAGCTCCCACGAGATACCTGCTGTCGTCTTTTTTTTCTTTTGCTGAATCTGCCTTCATTGCTATCGGCAATGCGAGGAACAGGGTAAGAAACAGGATTGTAAATTTATTCATAATTATTATGTGTTTATTTGGTAATTTCAAAACTTTCGCCCCGATGGGTGATGCTGATAAACCGGCATCCTGCATTTTCGGCGAAATTACGAAGCGCATTACCGCCTTCATAATCTTCACTAAAGTGCATGGGCACAAATATAGTAGTTTTTATTTGTTCGATGAACTGTTTTGCCCCTTTCATATAATCTTTTCCCATTCTCCGGTCCACCGGAAACAGCACTAAATCAATGTCCGGCGCTTTTTCTTTTAAATATTTAACTTCTGCAAGGAAATCTCCGTTTGCTTTTCGTATCTCTTCTTCGGTAGATTCTTCGCTCCAGTGCCAGTTGTTTAAATCGCCGGCATGGAAAACACTCCAATCTTGCAGGTGAATCAAGAATGAACTGCCCACATCCGTCGAACCGAAAGCATCGATGCGGAGCGTCTCGTCCTCATATGTTTCTCCTTTCTTTATATAGATGGCATCTTCGGCCTGGGCACGGTGAGATTTCAGAATGTCTTTAGAGAAAATATAATGGATGTCAGGCCGTTGTTCTTTCCAGGTCAATATTTCGCGGTTGAAATGGTCGGGGTGGAAGTGAGTGGCTAATACATAGAGCTTACCCGGCTTTTGCAAGAGGTAATCATGCACGATTCCCCGGCTATGTTCGGCTTCCGAGGAGTCTTTGTAATAGTCGATAATAACGGTGACGCCTTCTGCTTCGAGGGCGAAACCGCTATGATAAATGTAATCCAGTATCATAAGCTGAATATTTTTGTAGTTGCAATATTACGTATTCTAGTTGAAGTTGCCAAGAAAAATCGACGAAATCAAGGGGCAAGGCGACTGATTTGCCATTCTCCATTCTCTTTCAGGATATACAGAAAACGGTCGTGCAGCCGGTTCGGTCTTCCTTGCCAAAACTCAATCCGGTTGGGGGTGACGGCATATCCGCCCCAGTTGCCGGGCCTTTCCACTTCTTTCCCTATCCAATGGGCGGCTTCTTTCACGAAAGCGCGTATCAGCTGCATCCGGCTCTTGATAGGCCGGCTCTGTGGAGAAATGCGTGCACCAATCCGGCTTTTATAGGGGCGTTTACGGAAATATTCATCTGATTCCTCCGGCGGGACTTTCGTTGCAATTCCTTCTATGTGTACCTGTCTTTCGAGAGCGTGCCAGACAAAAGAGAGCGAGATATGTGGATTCTGTTCCAACTGTTTTCCCTTACGGCTTTCATAATTAGTGTAGAAGATAAACTTCCCGTCATGAAGACCTTTTAACAGTACGGTACGCGTAGAAGGTTTCCCTTCGGGAGACACCGTACCTACAATGACGGCGGTAGGCTCGTCTATTTCCGCGTCAATCGCCTCTTGTAGCCACCGGTTGAAAAGCGAAAGCGGGTCGCCGGGAAGTTCATTTTCCCTCAACCCGCCTTTCGTGTATTCTTGCCGGATATCTGCAATGTTTATTTTTACCATAAGATTATCTGGCATTTAAATTGTTCGTTCATTACATAGGAACTTCGATCAACAGAATATGTGAATCTTTTAATGTCTCCAGTTCGAAGTTGTTAGTATCATAAATCCCCATTCCGTCACGGCGTTTCATGGCTTCACCGTCTACAATGATTTCTCCTTCAATCAGAAAGATGTAGACGCCCGCATGACTTTGGTGTGTATGGTATCCAAGTTTCTTTCCGGCTTCTACTTTGCCGATAGAGAACCAGGCATCTTGCAGAAGGGAAGCGGGAGTGCTTCCGTCGGGCGAAACGATAACTGCCAATTCGTTCGGGCGTTCCAGTTCACTGATATTGAAGTCCTGATAGACAGGGCGTGTGTTCCGTTCTCTCGGCATAATCCAGATCTGGAGAAATTCTACCGGTTCTACGGGACTTGCATTCATTTCGCTGTGGAAGATACCTGTTCCGGCACTCATTGTCTGGATTTCTCCCACGGTGATGATGCGGCTGTTCTTTTTACTGTCACCATGTTGTAGATGTCCTTTCAGTGGAATGGAGACAATTTCCATATTCTTGTGCGGATGCGTCTGGAATCCTTCTCCGGGTGCCACTTTGTCGTCATTCAATACACGAAGTGCACCGAAATTGATACGGTTGGAATCGAAATATTCATCGAAACTGAAAGTGTGGTAACTATCCAGCCACTCATATTTAGAATGTCCTCTTGTATCTGCTTTATGTATAACTTTCTTCATAATGTTCTCCTTTTTCTTGTTGTTTATATGTCTTATGAACAAAGAGGGTGGGGGAAAGGTTTTATTTCTTCACTTCATTTAGCAAAGGCTTATGGTTGATAAAATCTCTGATATTTTGTAATGTCGTCATTGCGATATTCTCCAGTGCTTCGTGTGTGAAGAAGGCTTGGTGGGAGGTCACAATGACATTGTTGAATGAAAGCAGCCGGGCAAGCACATCGTCGTCGATGATGCGGTCGGACTGGTCTTCGTAGAAATATTCGCTTTCTTCTTCGTACACATCCAGTCCGGCAGAACCGATTTTCTTGTTTTTTAAGCCTTCAATCAAGGCGTTGGTGTGAATCAACTGTCCGCGACCGGTATTGATAATCATCACTCCGTCTTTCATTTTGCTGATAGAGTAGTCATTAATCAGGTATTTGGTAGCTTCGGTAAGCGGACAATGGAGGGAGATGATGTCGGAACTATGGTATAATTCGTCTAATGAAGTATATACGATTTTTTCTTCGCGGGCGAAGTTATAGTCCGGATAAAGGTCGTAGGCCAATATGTTCATGCCGAACCCTTTCAGGATATGGATCAGGATTTTTGCAATCTTTCCCGTGCCGATGATGCCTGCTGTTTTTCCGTGCATATCGAACCCCATGAGTCCGTGAAGGGAAAAGTTACCGTCCTTGGTACGCCAGGAGGCACGGGGAATTTTCCGGTTGAGGGATAGCATGAGAGCTACGGTATATTCGGCAACCGCATAGGGTGAATAGGCGGGGACACGTACCACCGTGATTCCGGCAGCTGCGGCAGCGTTTAAATCTACATTATTAAATCCTGCACACCGCAATGCCAGTAGCTTTACTCCGTTGGAAGCCATGATGCGGAGTACTTCCGCATCGGCAATATCATTGACGAAAATACAAACTGCATCTACCCCTTGTGTCAGTAATACATTGTTTTTATTCAGGTGTCCTTTGTAGTAGCGTATCTCAAATCCGAACTCTTTGTTTTTATCAGTGAAAGAAGATTCGTCATAAGGCTTTGTGCCGAAAAATGCAATTGTATAGGCCATAATATTTTCTGTTTTTATTCTTACATAATAAACACTGAAATAGGGTGAATTGTTTATCCTTTCCTATGTCTTGAATATAAATCGTTTCATTAGAAACTGTTTGTTTTTTCAATTAAAATAGGGGGATTAATGAAAATAAATGCACAATCATACCTTCTATGTGCAATTATATCGTATCTTTGCGCCCGAAATAATTTAAAAAAGATTTAGATGAGAAAAATTTCCTTGATTGGATTTGTGATGTTAATCGTTTCAATTCCAACTTTTGCCGGAGGTCTTCTGACAAATACTAATCAACATGTGGCTTTCCTTAGAATGTTAGCACGTGGTGCTTCCATTGATATTGACGGTGTTTATTCCAATCCTGCCGGTCTGGCTTTCTTGCCGGGCGACGGTCTTTATCTTTCTTTGAACGGACAAAGTGCTTATCAAACGCGTAATATAGATATGACGTTTCCACTGTTCCCGGAAGACGGGCACAGACGTTATTATAAGGGTAAAGCTTCTGCTCCTTTTATTCCTAGTTTCCAAGGTGCTTATAAAAAAGGAGACTGGACTATATCCGGTAGCTTCGCCGTTGGCGGTGGAGGAGGAAAGGCTTCTTTCGATGACGGTTTGGGAATGTTCGATTCAATGGTAATGGGACAGATTTATCAAGCTGCAAGTGGCAAAGTTACTCCTAATATGTACACAATCAATAGTGCAATGGACGGAAGCCAGTTCATTTATGGCGTTCAATTAGGCTTGTCATATAAGGTTAACGATTGGCTGGGTGTTTTTGCCGGTGGACGTATGAACTATTTCAGTGGTGGTTATGAAGGCTTTCTGACTGCGAAAGTGAAAGCAGATTTGCCGGGTATGCCGGCAGGTACGGAATTAGCAGGTATCGAATTGGATTGTGACCAGACAGGTTGGGGAATTACGCCTATTCTTGGAGCCGATGTGAAACTGGGTAAATGGAATATCGGTTTGAAATATGAGTTCATGACAAGCTTGAATCTTGAGAATAAGACCAAGAAAGCGGAAGTTCGTCAGATGGGGAATGTAATGGAGGATGAAGGAAATCCGTTGGCTGATTATAAGGACGGTGTAAATACGCCGAGTGATATTCCTGCTTTATTGACTGCCGCCGTTGGTTATGAAATCCTTCCTACACTTCGTGCAACAGTAGAATATCATCATTTCTTCGATAAGGCTGCCGGTATGGCCAATGACAAGCAGAAAGCTTTGAAACATGGTACACACGAAATTCTACTTGGTGCAGAGTGGGATGTGACTAAACAACTGACGATTAGCGGTGGTTATCAAAATACAGATTATGGATTGGCAGATGATTTCCAGAGCGATATTAGTTTCTCATGCGATTCTTATTCACTTGGTTTTGGTGCCGCAATCAAAATGACGAAGCATTTGACGATGAATGTTGCTTATTTCTGGACAAACTACAAGGACTATAATAAAATGACAGAAACAGCTCTTGGAGCTTCATCAACTACATACAGCCGTACTAATAAGGTGTTCGGTCTTGGTGTAGACTACAAGTTCTAAGATTTCATAATCCGACCTTTATATATAAAGAAGCCGTCTCGGACATTGTCTTGAGGCGGCTTTCTTTATTTTTTTGTCTTAGAAAGAATACTGCACCAGCATATTCAACCGGTTTGCATGGCTCGTTGAAGAACTGAAATCACTGCGCCAGCCTCTCAAGTATTCGACACCGACTTGAAGATTACCGCTTACATTCCAAAAAGCATTGGCTACAAGATATTGCCCTTTGCGATACGAATCGGGGTTTGCACTAGGATAGCCGTTTTCAGAGTAAAGTCTGGATAAACTGTACGTTCCGGAGACAAATACATTCGGCGTAATGTTGTACTGCAATCCTGCATACCAACCCAACATTGGAAGAACCTGCATCTTGCCTTCATTGTCAGGGTCGGGAACAAGGTCAACATTCAGATTGCTTAAATCATTCAGATAAGAACCGATCCCTTTACCATAATTGAATTGTCCGTATGCCTGCAATTTCTTTGTGATATTAAACGTTGTAGAGGCTTGCAGGCCGAATCCGGTCTTTGAGTAAGCCTTATCGTGCACATTGCTCGAATAAGTCATATTGCGGACAATCGCACCTAATTTAATATGGCTGCTGCTGTTCCAGTTGAACTGTGCGGAAGCGGCGAAGTCCGGCATTCGTTGAGTATTGATTGCTACGTCATTGTTGGTCGTACCGTCTACCGAAGGCATTTCCATAGAAACTCCGAATTTCCAGTTTTTCAGTTTATCGCACATATAACTTAGTTGCGTGGTACGATAGAAAGCTGAACCGTTCGGACCGGCGAAGTCGATAGTAGGAGGCAGGGCCGAAAGGTCCATAAACGAGCCGTAGCTGTATCCGATTGTGAAACCGAGGAACTGTGCATAAGCATTTTGCAGTTCGAAGGTCTTTCCGTCGCCACGGAAGTTACCGGCGGTATAAACCACGAAATCACCAAGATGTTTGGTGCGTCCTACCAGTTTGAGAAACAGGGTAGAAGTAGTGATATCCATTTGGAACTGGTTTTTGGCAAAATTACCCTTTCCCGGTCGGCCGATCAATGCCGGATAGAAATCCACATCGTCAACGATTCCATTAAAGTCATACTCTCCCGTAGCACGAACGTAGCCACCGATACCGAGGGCGAATTTTCCCTTTTGGTCGGTAAGCAGGAAGCGAGGCGCGTTCGGGTCATGGAAACGCATCTGCGAACGGTCGTTCATGATACGGATGATTTCATCGCCCGCTTTATCCCGTGAGACAAACATGATCGAATTGGGTTCCTCATCTTCGATGACTACTTTCTTTTGTGCCTGGGCACAGACGGGGAAAACTCCTATCCCCAGTAGCATAGCTACCATTTTAAAGCTTGTTTTCATTATAAGTTAAGTTTTAGGTGAATGCCCAATGAACAACTAAAAAAAGAAATGGTTGAAAGGCCAAAGGAAAAATTGCCAAACTAATCGGAAGAATTGCTATTTATAATGATTCTAAAAAGGCGGATCTTTGTACCGTACCAATTAGATAAAAGAAATACGACGATGGAAAAAGTAGAATTTACTCAAGGAATACTGGCGATGGAATCTGATCTGCATCGCTTTGCATATAAATTAACGTCGGACCGTGACTCTGCCAACGATTTAGTTCAGGATTGCGTATTGCAGGCTTTGGATAACCACGAGAAATTTGCGCATGCCAAGAACTTGAAAGGATGGATGTTTACAATTATGCGCAATATTTTCGTCAACAACTATCGCCGTACCGTCCGCGAGATGAATATTATAGATGATACATATTCTATCAATCAGCAAAGTCTGATAGAAGATGAAGACAGCGACAGATTTGAATTTGCTTATGACATGAAGCAACTGTATCGCGTGATACATTCGATCCCCGAAGATATGAAAGTTCCTTTTCAGATGTTCGTTGCCGGATTTAAGTATAGAGAAATTGCCGAGAAATTAGGATTGCCGATGGGGACAGTGAAAAGCCGTTTGTTCTTTATCCGCAAGCGGTTGAAGGAAGAACTGAAGGACTTCTCCTGATACAGTTCTTTTTAATTGAGTGATGTGTTTTAAGGTCAAAGTGAATGAGCCTTCCTGTCTGAATGCGAAACTGATGGGGAGGCTTGTTTTTTATTTCCGTGTTTCCCCGGCGTATAGAATCTGATAAGAAGAAAGCGATACTTTCAGTTTTATTTTCTATCTTTGCACCCCGAAAGAATTAAAAAGAGACGTATGATGCCGTGAATAACGGTCGTGTATTCTAGAACACCACGTAAAAAACAGGAATTATGAAAGAGAAAGTATCTGTACCCTTTATGCTGCTGGGCATTCTTTTTAATGTGTGCCTCATTGCAGCCAATCTTCTTGAAACGAAAGTAATCCAGATCGGTAGTCTGACCGTAACCGCCGGATTATTGGTTTTTCCTATTTCTTATATTATCAATGATTGCATCGCCGAAGTTTGGGGATTCAAGAAAGCGCGCCTTATCATTTGGAGCGGCTTCGCTATGAATTTCTTTGTTGTTGCTCTTGGGCTGATAGCTGTTGCGATCCCTGCCGCTCCTTTTTGGGAAGGGGAGGAGCATTTCGATTTTGTGTTCGGCATGGCACCCCGTATTGTGGCTGCCAGTTTGATGGCATTCTTGGTTGGTTCATTCCTCAATGCGTATGTGATGAGTAAGATGAAAGTGGCCAGCCGGGGACGGCATTTCTCGGCACGTGCCATTCTGTCGACCCTTGTCGGTGAGACGGCAGACTCGTTGATTTTCTTCCCGGTTGCTTTCGGAGGTATCATTGCGTGGCGGGAATTGCTTATCATGATGTGTATTCAGATCATACTGAAATCCATGTATGAGGTTATTATCCTTCCGGTGACTATCCGTGTAGTGAAAGCCATTAAGAAGATAGACGGTAGCGATGTCTACGACACCGATATTTCTTACAACGTGCTGAAAGTGAAAGATATATAATTGAAATAGAGAACATAACCTTACCCTTTTATAACTTTATGAATATGAATAAAGAAAGCGCATTGGTGGTATTCAGCGGTGGGCAGGACTCGACTACTTGTCTGTTTTGGGCAAAACGTAACTTCAAGAAAGTATATGCTTTGAGTTTTCTGTATGGGCAGAAACATGAGAAGGAAGTAGAGCTGGCGCGAGAGATTGCCCGGAAAGCTGAAGTGGAATTTGATGTGATGGATGTTTCCTTCATCGGAAGCCTGGGACATAACTCATTGACGGATACGAGCATGGTAATGGATCAGGAAAAACCTGCGGATAGTTTTCCGAATACATTCGTGCCGGGACGCAACCTGTTTTTCCTGAGCATAGCGGCTGTCTATGCCCGTGAGCGTGGCATCAATCATCTGATAACGGGAGTTTCCCAAACAGATTTCAGTGGTTATCCCGATTGTCGCGATGCGTTTATCAAGTCTCTCAATGTGACGTTGAACTTGGCTATGGACGAGCAATTTGTAATCCACACTCCGTTGATGTGGATTGATAAGGCCGAGACATGGGCTTTGGCGGATGAACTGGGAGTGCTGGATGTGATACGTCATGAGACATTGACGTGTTATAATGGTATCCCGGGGGATGGTTGCGGACATTGTCCGGCTTGCACGTTGCGCCGGGAAGGATTGGAGAAGTTTTTAAAAAGTAAGAATCAATAATATCTCTACATAGAGATTAAAATGCATTTTTTGCTGTCACATCCTGCTGTCACAAGAAAGTTCTCATTTATAAAACAGCCGTAAGTTTCGTTTGGAACACGCCGGGTTAAATTAGTTTCAGCAGCTTGAAACAATAGTTTCATCAGTGAGAAACTACAGTTTCACCGCCTTGAAACTGTAGTTCCAAAGGCTTGAAACTAAAAGTTTCCTATAAGGAAACACTTTGTTTCAAGCCAAGAAACATTCTGAAACCCGTGGGGAACGGATACAGTAGCCGTTGGTTAAGAGTTGAAGGTGATAGGTGATAGATACGGTGATAGGTTGAAAAATGAATCTATCACCACTTAAATGTCTGTTAATAAGATGTTTGGGCCTGTCCGGTGATAGGTGAAAGAGGAAATGCATTTTTTATCCGGGTAGAGGTTGTAGTTTAACAAGAGTAATGACTGAATTAAAAGACCAACTTTCCTTATTGGGAAGAAAGACCGAGTATAAGCAAGATTATGCTCCTGAAGTACTGGAAGCTTTTGATAATAAGCATCCGGAAAATGACTATTGGGTACGTTTCAACTGCCCGGAGTTCACAAGTCTGTGTCCCATTACCGGACAACCGGACTTTGCCGAAATACGTATCAGCTACATTCCGGAAGTAAAAATGGTAGAAAGTAAAAGTTTGAAACTCTACCTTTTCAGCTTCCGCAATCATGGAGCTTTTCATGAAGATTGTGTAAATATCATCATGAAAGACCTTATTAAACTGATGAACCCCAAATATATCGAAGTCACGGGAATCTTTACTCCGCGTGGAGGCATCTCTATCTATCCGTATGCCAATTACGGTCGTCCGGGAACGAAGTTCGAACAAATGGCGGAACATCGGCTGATGAATCGGGAATAATAAAAAAGGCTTGTCAAACATCGGCATTGCTTATGCGGCACTTCTTGAGGAAATGGATAAAAGGCTGGATGATTTAATGAATGGTTTAATATTGTAGAAGATATTTCGGAAAAATAATCTTGTAGAAGAATACCTGATGTAGTAAAGAAGTTATCTGAAGAATTAGGTGTATATTTACGGAAAAATTATGCTCAACGTCTTTCTTTTAAAGAGACGGGGGAAAATCGTTCCTTGGCCGGATGAAGTTCTATAATAAATTATTTAATTCATTAAATTTATGAAACATATTTTTATACTATGGAAAGTACTAATGGTTTGCCTGTTGTTAGCAAATCCGTTAGCGTCTTATGCTGATTTTCAACCTTCTTATTCAACGGCAGGTTTTTATTCGCTGCCCAATACCGGTCGCACGGTGTATGATATGAATCCCGCCTGGCGTTTCTACAAAGGGAAGATAGAAGGTGCCGAACAGAAAAACTTCGATGATAAGAAATGGGATATCGTATCCTTACCTAATGGGATAGAATATCTTCCGGTTGAGGCTAGCGGGTGTATTAATTACCAAGGCGAAATATGGTACCGGAAACATTTCACACCTGATGAAGCCTGGAAGAACAAACAATTGTTTCTTCATTTTGAAGCTATAATGGGGAAATCAAAAATATGGGTTAACGGTAAACTGCTGAAAGAGCATTTCGGAGGCTTTCTGCCTGTTATTGTTGATGTATCTTCTGCCCTGAACTTTGGTGAAGATAATGTGGTCACGGTGTGGGCTGATAATAGTGACGATCCTTCCTATCCTCCCGGTAAGACGCAGGAAACACTGGATTTTGCTTACTTTGGCGGGATCTATCGTGACTGTTGGATGATAGCTCACAACCGCGTATTTATTACCGACCCCAATTATGAAGATGAAGTAGCAGGCGGCGGGCTGTTTGTTTCTTATGATAAAGTGTCGCGGCAATCGGCTTTGGTAAATCTGGATGTGCATATACGTAATACTTCGGGAAAGTTCTTCAGTGGAAAAGTCAGCTATGAACTGTATGACCGTGATAACCGGCTTGTGCTTTCAACAGAGAAACGATTGTCCGTGGGCAATGAGCATGCGGCAAAAGTGGCCTCTCGTATGAAGGTTGACTGTCCTCATCTTTGGTCGCCCGACAGTCCTTATCTCTATCAGTTGCACGTCTATGTGAAGGATAAAGCCGGCAGCATTGTTGACGGATATCGTCGTCGCATTGGTATCCGGAGTGTGGAGTTTAAAGGAAAAGACGGTTTTTGGCTGAACGGTGAACCGTATCCCTATCCGTTGATTGGGGCTAATAGACATCAGGATTATGCTGTGATAGGCAATGCCTTGTCTAATAACCTGCACTGGCGCGATGCAAAGAAATTACGCGATGCAGGGTTGCGTGTTATCCGTAACGCACATTATCCGCAAGATCCTGCTTTTATGGATGCGTGTGATGAGTTGGGACTCTTTGTTATTGTCAATACTCCGGGATGGCAATTCTGGAATGATGAACCTATCTTTGCCCAAAGAGTATATAGTGATATCCGTAATATGGTTCGCCGTGACCGCAATCATCCTTGTGTGTGGATGTGGGAGCCGATTTTAAATGAAACCTGGTATCCGGCAGAGTTTGCTAAAAATGTGGTAGATGTACTGAATGAGGAATATCCTTATCCATATTGTTATGCCGGCTGTGATGTTACGGCACGTGGACACGAACATTTTCCGATCCATTTCACTCATCCGGTAATGGGGGGAGGAGGGGCCTTTAATACGGAGACTTTGAATCCCGATGTTTGTTACTTTACCCGGGAATGGGGAGATAATGTGGATGACTGGTATTCGCATAATTCTCCGAGTCGTGTGAACCGTGTCTGGGGAGAAGTGCCGATGTTGATACAAGCGCAGGGATATGCAAACCCCGATTATAAATATACGTGCTATGATGTACTGTATAGAACTTCCAGACAGCACATGGGAGGTTGTTTGTGGCATTCCTTCGATCATCAGAGGGGATATCATCCCGATCCGTTTTATGGAGGAATTATGGATGCGTTCCGGCAACCGAAGTTCTCTTATTATATGTTCTGTTCGCAGCGTCCTGCGGAGGAAAACAAGGAACTGATTGCAGATAGCGGTCCTATGGTGTATATTGCGAATGAGATGACTCCTTTTTCTCCGAAAGATGTTACGGTGTATAGTAACTGTGAAGAAGTTCGTCTGACTTTCTGCAAGAATGGCAAACAGCATATTTATCATAAACCAATCGATAAGGCCGGAATGCCATCGCCTGTTATAACCTTTAGCGATGTTTTTGATTTTATGTATGATAAGCAATTGTCGCGAGGAAGGAAACAGGCCGATTCGTATCTTCTGGCAGAAGGTCTGATAGCCGGAAAGGTGGTTGCAACACATAAGGTGATGCCGGCCCGCCGCCCCTCTAAAATACTACTTTGGGCGGATGACGAGAAGGTGAGTATGAAAGCGAACGGTTCGGATATCATGACTGTAATAGCTGCTATTGCAGATGATAATGGGAACATCAAACGATTGAATAATTATGAAATAACCTTTGAAATAGAAGGTCCCGGACAACTGATTGCTGACAGTAAGACGTTTACAAATCCGGCTCCGGTTCGTTGGGGAACTGCGCCTGTATTGGTAAGATCTTCTACTGTTCCGGGAGAAATCAAGGTGCGTGCATCCGTGGTATGGCAAGGCAAACATACTCCGGTTTCGGCAGAGTTGATTATTCCGACTTATCAGGCGGAGCATATTTTGCTGGCAGATAAAAAGGAACTGGAACAATTGAATTCTGTTTCCGGACAGAAAGCAATGAGCACTGATTTTAAGGGACAGAACGGAAACAGCTTGAAGCGACAGCAGAAAGTCAGCCGCTCGAAGTTAAAAGAGGTGGAAAAACAACAAAGTGATTTTGAATGATAATGTAAAAGAATCAATATATAAAGAATAATCTATGAATTTCCCCCAATCATACATTTGGATATTGTAAGATTGGGGGAACTCATTTAATTGGATTTCACTTCTTTTCTCTCTCCATTCGCCTGTACTGCATATATCTTCATGCTATCATTCCAAGGAATGGATGCCGGAATATCAAATGAGAAGAAATTAGAGAAATACATTATCTCACTACCTTTTTTTACTTCAAATGCGACAGCTTCATCACCCGAACTTATTGTAATATGTTGCCCGGAACGGGTATATGTTACATTCTTTGTAATCTTCTGGTCATTCTTGAACTGTGTATAATAGCCTACATCACCTACCTGATATTGTTCAATACCCACATCATTATTCTTTCTGTCTTCAAGATAATAAAATGCATGTTTGGGTGCAGGAAACTGGCTCATGTAGCTCACTGCTTCGGCAATCATGGTTGGTGTCACATTGTAGTTCCATTTACCATACTGTTCAATCTCCACATTAATTACCGGTTCGAGGAATCCCCACATCCTGAAGAATTCAGTCAGATTCTCATTGGCAGCCTTACTTGCCATCTTAGCAAAATGTAACTGACCTGCTCCCGGATTAGATTCAACAATACGATCTTCCCGCAAGAGTTTGAAGAGTTTCTGCCAGAAATCTGTTTTATAGCCACAACGATGATAATAATTCCAAAGTTGCCAGTTCATACGCATATGTATTTCCGTATCCTCATTCTGATGAGTGGCGCTACCCATATTCCACCAAGCTTGTTTATCAACAAAACGGGCTTTTGCCAACGCGCTTAATTCCGATCCTCTCGAACAATATTTTCCCAGTTTAAACAGTATGTAATTTGAGAAAAGATTATTGGATGACTCTGTTGAACTGGGCCAGTTGATAGCACGCTGGTGAATATGTCCTATTTCGTGAGCCGGTCCCCAGGCATTGTCTTTAGCAGCCATCACGTTATCATAAAGCAAAATATTATTGAGATAAGTATATACGAATCCAATCCTATAATCTGATGCCCACATATAGCTACCTTCCGGAGAGATAGCAAACAAATGATTGTTGACCTGCGATGGACGGACGTCATCAATACCCATCAGTTCCTGTTGCCAACTAATGATATCATCCCAAAGATTAATGGCAGACAGTATATCGTAGGGAACAGCCTGCATCATCTTATCTCGATGGAAGTAGAACATAATTCTTTCACCACGTATGCAGAAATACTTATAAGTAGCTTTATTTATAAGCTCTTTATATTTATCATTAGTCTTATCCGTTTTTACATCAAAGAATCCGCTGACATATCCGCTACCTAAAGGAATATGTATCTTCACAGGTTTTGCATTGACATCCTGCAAGTTAGTGTTATACATAAGGAACAACATCCCTCGCTGTGTAAATCCAAGTTTATTGACTCCTTCTTCAAGGAAACGGGTTTCTCCGCTTGCTGCTGTTTGCACATAGTCGCCGGACTTTTCTTCACCGATGCATTGAATAGACAAACTCTGTCCATGGGTGTCACCTACCAACACAATGACCGAATCTCCGGCTTCCACATAAATACCCGTAGGATTGTCTAAGTTGCTGTATCGTTTGGTCATCAGTGTTTCTGCCCATTCCTCTACATTGCTGTAAGGGTGATAATCTTGTATACGGAAAGACTTTTCCCATTCGTCATATGTGTTTCTCTTTAATTGAATGGCTATATTGGCAAAATAGCCGGGAAGTGCATTTATCTGTGCATCGGTAGCTTCATCTCTCACCTCCGTACAAGTTATATCTGTAAAAACGCCTAGCAATTGTGCGTCAAGTTTCTTATCCGGATTCTTTTGATAGAACTCCATTTCATCACAACTTACAAAGTCTCCCAAGCCGGAGTGAACCTCAAATTTTATTTTAGTAGCTTTCTTCAAACTCTGAGCAAATACCACACGGCTTGAAGCATTCTGCATCTTAAAATCGAATGAACCGTACTTCGTATATTCGGGAGCATCTTCTGTTGCCGTGTAAATATCCAATTTGCCAAAATTACCATTTCCACTACGGGTGTGATAAATCAAGTAATCTATGTCTTTTGTGCCATCAAAAAAATATTCGAGAGTAACAGGAAAATTAGCCTTTTGATTCCAAATTGAATGATAGGGGGTTCCACCAAACTTGCCATCAAAAGAGTTCTCGATTCCTTGTCCCGGCTGGTGCTCACTATCTTTTCCTCCATTGGGAGATATTTTCAAATCACCTTCTATCTCTACATCCGAAACACCGGAATCTTTAGCATTTTGTGTAACTGAGCATAATGCTCTTATCTTGTCGTCTTTAGTATATATGTAAGTGAATGTGACAGTACGTGTTTCATAATATGGGTTGGCATCTACCGTATATTGGTATTCTTTATCTGTCAGCGCACGGGTGGCAGGAACAGTTTTGATCCAATCACTGTTTTCCGATTGCTCTATTGTGTATTCTATATTCGAAGTGACAATAATGGAAAGAGGACCTCCAGCCGCATCGATTATCGGATTGGGATTCTTGACAAGGATAGCAGGACCGTATCCTAATTGACGTACTTGAATAGTATAGTTTTGCACAGAACTCTTTAATGTGATTTCTGCAGAGCGTACGTCCGGTTCTTCATTGGCATGTACCAATACTTTTACCGCGGGCGAAGAACCCGACATGTCTTTTGCTGCGACACACCAGTCCTGATTTGATGAGACTACCCATGCGTCTGCGGCCAGATTAGTTTCCACAGGTATTACAAGCGATGATTGTTTTTGATCGAAATCCTGTTGTAAATACTCCTCTTTTATTGTGAATACAGGAGTTTTATCACCCGGTTCATCATCGCTGCAAGCCAGGAACAAAGAAGAAAAGATGAGAGAAGTAATCCCCCATAGTAAGAACAGATATTGCTTCATAAAGTATTGTATCATCAAAAGATTATTCAAAGTTAACCATAAAAGTTAATGAGAGAGAGAAAACATTCTCTCTCTCATTAAAATATTACTTAGGAGAAAAATCAGTCTGTGCTCATCCAGAACTCTGCAAATGCAAAACTGTTTCCTACTGACGTTTTATCTACTTGTACCCGCAAATATTTAAATGGTTTGCCGACGAATACCGGCGATGTATATTTTGCTTTTGTTGCCGTTGGTAGATTTTCTGTAACCGTAGTGATTTTACTGAAGTCAGTACCGTTCAGACTGCCGAGAAGAGTATACTGCAGAGGAGCGCCATTATTGTTGTTATGACGTACTTGATATCCTATTGATACTGCTGTGGATTCTTTCGGCAGAGTAATTTGAATCCAGTGAGGCATTGGTGCTACTCCGCTCCAGTTACTATGGTAATACGTATCTTCTTTTCCGTCGAGCATTTCAGCAATAGAACCTTCATTTGTCGGATCCGGGAAAATACCAATCATATTTTCTTTCAGGTTGACTTTGGTTAATTTGCTTGCATCAGGTACATAAGAGATAGCATATAACGATGTATTTCTTTCTGTGTCGATAACAAATTGTGGTTTAGTGCATGAAGACAAACAAATCGGAAGCACATAATTACCATAACTCAAACCGGTACGGTCTACTTCAATATTTGCCTCTTTTACACTTTCCATATCGTTGGTAAAGTTGACAGTTTTCTCCAGCGTGTAAGCAGTAGAAGGTAACATTGCATAATCACATTCGTTTGCTGCATTATATTCGTCTAACAATTTCGAATCGATCGTTAATTCACAAGAGAAGTCCCATTTGCTTGGAATAGGAATTTCCAATGGCAAAGTGAAATTCATTTTAATAGGGCCGTTGTCCGAGAAAAAGTTTTGAGTATAGCCGCTTTTTGAAAAGAAAACTGTCGGAGTTTGTACATTTGGCTTAATAAAAACCTTTCCTAATTTTGAATTGATAGAGTCCTGTGAATTTTCCAGTTGCAATGGTAGCACATACTCTTCACCGGTATTCAAGGCGGGAAGCCCGTCAATCAGTTCCGTTTTCAGAGTGATATCCATAGTTTTATACAGTTCATTTGCAGCAAAAGTAAATTTTCTATCGCCATTCAATTCATAGCAAGTGGTGGGAATGGCTTTGTATTTTACTCCCTGTTCTGCATTATATATAGCCAATGCAGCATCATCCATCGTTCCTATACTTACTTCCGTCACTGCGTTGAGTTCTGAGCCTCCCTTGTTTATCACAACCTGGTAGTTGGCATCTTCCCCTGTGTTATATACACTTACAGGTATTTCGCCACTATTTCTGAAATAAAGTATAGTACTGAAATCATCCAGAAATTCATCCTTGCCATCTTCGCACGCAGTCTGCGTTAAAAGGAAGGCAGATACGAACGACACTAATAATATATTTTTTCTCATAAATATTTTCTTTTTATTAATAAAGTGGTTTTATGTGTATTTCTCACTACCATCCATAGTTTCTGGTCAGTAATTTATTACGATCCAATTCACGCTGAGAGAACGGATAGAGATAGTGGTTGGATTTAAACACGCGTGTTTCAAACACGGTTCTTTTCCAAAATCCGTCAGGAGTCACTTTCGTATCACTGCCTTCCAGCGGACAGGTTGCATCCATACCATACATCGGACCATTATCCGTTTGTTCCGCAATCATCCAAGTACGTGTGTCGAAATAGCGATGTCTTTCAAATGCCAGTTCCACACGACGTTCTTTACGACAAAGTTCAATCAGTTCGTCCACGGAAGCATTGGGATATACACTTGTAATCGGAGTCAATCCCGCACGGTCGCGCAAATCCGCCCATTTTTCCATTGCCAGTTCTTCATATCCTGCCGGCAAAGCAACATTCCTCTTCTTACATTCCAGAACAGATTCGATGAAGTTCAGATACATCTCTCCGAGACGGAATACCGGGAATGTCAGATTACCCCATTGTCCATCACCGGAGTTCAGTGTATGGTCATAAAAACGATTACACAGGTAACCACTCTTAGGATAGTCGTGGCTCTTGTTACCATTACCTCCTTTGGCAAAAGAGATCATTGTGCTGCCAGCACCATGCAACCAATAGTTACCTCCAAAGAAAACAGTGATATAAAAACGAGGTTCACGATCTTTATACATGTTAGGAGCAGTGATATTGTAGTTCTTAAAGTTGCTCCATCCTTTTGCCGGATATTCCCAGTCTGATTTTTGCAGTTCTTCTTCCTTGCTGTATCCTGAAGCATTGTCTATTATCGGATCACCTGATGCTTCATACCCTATAATAGGATAGCGTCCGTTGTTCATCGCATAAGCATCTACCTGTTGCTGTGTAGGACCTACACCACCGTATGCAGTACCGGGTAGTCCGGTGGGAGCTGTATTTACTCCCCAACTATATCCGCTATTGTAACGGTCTGTCCAGATCAATTCATTATTCCAGTTCACATGGGTGATACCATAATAATCTTCATACGGATCACCGTTACCTGCACGATAAAGTTCGTAATCAGTATCGTCTAACAAGACTTTAGCAGCCTTTGCTGCTTCCAACCATTTATTGGCATCGTATGTTTGCGGGAAAAGATCCACTCCCGAAAGTTCGGGGAACTTGTCTGTTACCGGATTCTTTACCGTACGATATAGAGCATTACCGTTGAACAAGTCGCGTGCCGAATAAAGTTTCAGACGTGAAATGACTGCATAACAGGTACCTTTAGTCGCTAAACCGTATTTACTGGTTGACAGACCCTTCTGAACAGGTACAGCACTACTTTCGGCACATGCAGTAAGTTCACTGACTACATAATTTACACACTCTTCCCATGTGTTACGAGGACGGTATAATTCTTCTGTAGAAGCTGCAAAGTCCAGTAATTCGTCTCCAATCAGGAAAATAGGTCCGTAGTCGCACATCATACTAAAATAGTAGTAGGCACGGGCAAAGCGCGCCTGCCAATACCATTCGTCAAGTTGTTCCTGGGTAGCCAGAGGGTCTGAGCATTTATATACATTCTGCATGAAAATATTACATTCACGGATACCTTTATAGTATTTGTCCATTTTGTAATAAGGTACATTTGAGGCATTCCATGATCCGAAGTTCATAGAACGGTAACCACGGTCATAAGTAATGGTACATTCGTCCGATGCTCCCAAATAGGGCTCATTATCTCCAATGAATCCTCCATTGTAGTTAGGAAGAAATGACATTGCATTGAGCCAATACTGCTTGATCGTATTTCTTGACTCCCAGATTTTTTCGAAAGTCAGTTTTTCGTCTTCTTGCCTGTCGAGGAAATCTTCACATGAAGATAACAACATCGCGCCGGTAGCGAAGCATAACAGATAAAGTGATTTTATTTGAAGTTTCATAAGTTATACAGTTATAAGATTTAGAAATTAGCATTGAAGCCGATAGTGATCACTCGATTCAACGGATAGCCGGAACCTTCTCCTCCACCTTTTTCAGGATCCCACATATCGAATGGAGCAAATGTGAACAGGTTGCTTCCCGACACATAAAAGCGGAAAGACTTAATGAATGTTTTACTTGTCAACGATTTGGGAAGTGTATAACCAATCTCCATATTCTTCAATCGTATGAAAGAACCGTTGCGTTGCCACCATGTGGAAGTTTGAGTGTTGTTAGATGCTCCGGCACCTCCGCTACCATTGCTGAGGCGCGGGTAGAGTACATTTGCATTCTGTTCGGGGGTATTAGTGGACATCCATACATTGTTGTATATATTTTCGTTCACAGCCGAACGTTCCAAGTTTCCTGAAGAGAAAAGACTCTTAACTGATGATCCGCTTAAGAAGAAACTTGTGCGAGCCGCTCCTTGAAAGAATACATTGAAATCCCAGTTCTTCCATTGTGCCGTAGCACCGAAACCATACATGATTTCCGGTAAGTTAGTATATCCGATAGCGATTTGGTCTTGAGAGTTGATAACTCCGTCACCATTGATATCCTGATATTTAATATCACCTACACGGTATTCTCCGAAACTTTGTACAGGGCTGTTGTCTATTTCTTCCTGACTCTGGAATAACCCTAAGGCTACGAGTCCGAAAGGCTGCATGGAACCACCTGAACCAAAAGGTTTGCCTATTCTGTTTTGGTATTTATATTCCCAGTCAGGTTCGTCGTTGTTCTTCAATTTGTTACGATTATATGTAAAGTTACCTCTTGCCGTTACATAAACATTACCTATCTTCTGTGAGTATTCGATATTACTATCGAAACCCTGGTTCAGTGTTTCACCGATATTGACATAAGGGATAGTGGAAATACCGACAATGGCAGGCAATCCGGCACGTTGCAGGAAGATTCCGGTACGTTCTTCACGGAAGTAATCGGCCTGTACTTTAACCTTGTTGAATAAAGAGAATTCGATACCGACGTTCAATTTCAGAGCTTCTTCCCAAGATGCGTTCAGGTTTTCAACTTCACCAATACGAATACCATCACCTCCTTGATTGGCACTTTGACCGTATTGCCAGTTTCCTCCTCCTACAATAGAAGATTCATATACCCATCTTCTCTGTCCGCCGATGTCATCATTACCTACTTTACCGTAAGAAGCTTTTAACTTTAACATATCAACAGTGTTAGTTATAGGTTCAAACCACTTCTCGTTAGACATCATCCAACCGATAGCTGCTGCAGGGAAAAAACCAAAACGATGTCCGCGTGCAAAGTTTTCGGAACCGTTATAACCGACATTTACTTCAGCAAAATATGTATCTTTGAATGCATAAGTAACACGTCCTGCCAAACCTTGGTTTTTATAAGGAAGTGCAGCGTCTCCGCTACCGGCCTGTGTGTTAGTATGTATTTTCTGATTGTATAGTAACAATGCGCCTACACGATGTTTTTCTGCAAACAAACGGTTGTAGTTCAATGAGCCTTCCAAATAACGTGTCATCGTTCCGCTACGTCCGATTGCGAATCCCAAAGACTCACTTCCGGTATGTACGGGGTCCCATTCACCGTCACCATTATTATCGTCATATATCAGATTGCCTTGGTCGTCTCTCCCACGGGCATGATAGAAAGTCGGTGTTTTGGAGCGGCGTTGCAAGGTAGTGTTCCACGCATCCCATGAGAATTTCAAGTTGGCAGTTAATCCCTCCAACGGTTTCCAAAGTTTACCGATATCTTGCGTAACACCGACAAGTGCTTGTGCCGAGTTCCAGAACTGTTCACGGTATCCGGAGTGAACCAGCATATTCCATGGGTTGAAACCGGAATCGGTAGAAGGTCCTGAAAGTTTTCCATCAGAGTATTCTATCGGGAATGCGTTAGGGGAAGCATTGAACGTATATCCCCAAATGGCGTTATCGTTGTCACCAAATCCGGGACCAAACGATTTTTCATAGATATTAGCCAGATTGACATTCAGCACTGTGCTTTTGGTCAGGTTGAGGTCTATATTGGCACGGAAGTTGAATTTGTTGTAATTAATAGATGAATCGTATCCATATATGTTTCCTGCATTTTTGTAGATAGAGCTTTCATTATAGAAAGAGCCTGAAACATAATATTTCACGATGTCTCCACCACCGGTGATACTTAGATTTACTCGTTGATTTTCAGCCATGTCGTCGAACAAAGCATCAAACCAGTCTACATCCGGGTAGAGATCGGGGTCACTATGTTCCCTGTATTTCTGTATGGTTTCGTCCGAATAATACTTGGTTGAAGAAGCTTCATTGTAAAGTTCCGCCCATCTTGCTGAGTCGAGCATCTTCGGACGTTTGGTAGGACTGGTAAAACCAAACTCTGTGCGTACATTGATTGCCGGCTTACCTTCTTCTCCCTTTTTAGTAGTAATCAAGATTACTCCGTTGGCACCTCGTACACCATAAACGGCAGAGGCCGAAGCATCTTTCAGAATGGAGAATGAAGCGATATCGTCTGTATCTACCAGATCAAGATCACGTTCGATGCCATCTACCAGCACTAACGGAGTGGAAGTTCCCTTAAAGGAAGATACACCACGAATGTAGAAATCCGCGGCACTATTTTTGCCGGGCTCTCCCGAACGGGTCATAGCCACAACACCGGATAACTGACCTGCCAACACATTTGAAATTGATGCTCCGGGAACTTTCAGTTTTTTGATGTCTAGCGTTGAGATAGCCCCAACAACACTTTCTTTTTTCTGGCTACCATATCCGACAACAACAACTTCGTCCAATACTTCAGTATCGGGTTGAAGAGTGACATTGATACTCTTTTGGTCTATGATTGCAATTTCCTGCTTCTTCATACCGATATAAGAGAATTCAAGTACTCCACCTACACCTTCTATCGTGATAGAATATTTACCGTCTATATCGGTCACAGCACCTACCGAACTGTTTTTTAGCCAAACAGAAGCTCCAATAATAGGTTCATTGGTATCGCTATCCCTTACTACACCGGTAATAACACGCTTTTGCTTTTTCTGTTGAGTCGATTCAACAATATTAGTAGTAGATTCTCCTTTCACATCCTTCCATTCCTCTGCTGCAGAGGAAGAAAGCGGACAAAGAAGCAATGACAGAACAGTATACTTCAAATACCGTTGTTTACAAAAAAAATGAAATTGTCTCATGCTTTTTCTTTTAGATTTAACATTGGGTTAATTGTAGATTGAGTTAAAGGTTGAATATGTTCTTGCAGAACTTATTGCATGTTCTAAATTAAGAGTTGTTTTTCATATCATATCACATTGGTTAATTAGGTTATATTTATAATAGGTAACAAATTTTGTGTGCAAAGATAACTATTTATTTGAATAACACGCAAGAATGCATATTATTTTCTTTATGAATTAAAAAAAATATTTTCGCCTTGTGTCATTCCCGAATCCCCCCAATAAGTATTTTATTGTGATTAGTATATAAAAATAGGTATAATATACTACATGACTTATTAAGATAATTAATTGAATATCAATATTTAAAGTACTTATCTTGGTAGAACAATAGTACCATAATCTTCTACCAGACCGCTTCACAAGGGTTTCTCATGCAACCGTGTGCTATCGGAGTCATCCTAAAAAACTTGATAATGAGGTTGTAGACATGTAATAAGTTCTGCAAGAACTAAATAAACTAACTACTTTTTCCATATATAACAAATACATACTAAATTACTCATTCCCTCATATTTACAAACTATATGATATTCGGCAAATGTCTCTCTTTGGGAATAATTATTATTGAGTAGGGCGCAGTTTCATATTATCTTAGCTCAGTATTTTAAACCATGAATATTCCTGTATGTATACAGGAAAATCATGAAAGAGGGTAGTACTTCATTCCTCTGTGATTTGTTCGTTAAGTATTACTCATGATGATACGGTCCGCCATTCAGTATCGTCATTGCCCGATAAATCTGCTCCACGAATATTAATCGGATCATCTGATGCGAAAAAGTCATTTTCGACATTGAAATTTTTTCGTTTGCTGCTTGATATACCTTTTCTGAAAATCCATAAGGGCCTCCGATAATGAAAACTAGCCGCTTGTTGACTGTGTTCATTTTTCGTTTCATATAATCGGCAAATTCGAGAGAACGCATCTCTTTTCCATGTTCATCAAGTAATACGATTACGTCTCCCGGTTGGAGTGATTTCAATATCAGTTCTCCTTCTTTTTCTTTCTGCACTTCCATTGAAAGGCTTTTTGTGTTTTTTAGTTCGGGGATTACTTCCATATCAAAAGTAATATAGCGTTTGGTGCGCTGAATATAGTCATTAATGGCAGTTATATAGTGTTGTTCTACGGTTCGTCCAACGACGAGCAGGATTGTTTTCATACGTCTGTTATTCTGATTAATGCACAAAAATAGGCATTTTTTATGTTATTCTGCAATTAATGATTACCTTTGCCTATCATTAGTTGAAAGTTTAAGGCTTTAAACTTCAACTTTAAAGCTTGTATTTATGAAAAAACGAGTGCTTGTAGGAATGACCGCTTTGCTTCTTTCTATCTCGTTGCTTATGGCGCAAGAGATACCGGCAGGAGTGATTACGGCATTTAAAAGAGGAAGTTCGCAAGAGCTGAGTAAGTATATGGGGGGCAAGGTAAACTTGGTGCTCCAGGGTCGCTCGACAAACGTTGACAAGCAGAAAGCAACAGCTATGATGCAAGATTTCTTTACGGAGAATAAAGTCAGCGGATTTAACGTAAATCATCAGGGAAAACGGGATGAATCGAGTTTCATTATTGGTACATTGGCTACTACCAGAGGAAACTTCCGTGTAAACTGCTTCCTGAAGAAAGTGGAGAATCAATATTTAATACATCAAATAAGAATTGACAAAATCAATGAATAAGGAAAAAGAACTGATCGACAAGCTGATCGATCTTGCTTTTGCAGAAGATATAGGGGATGGGGATCATACCACCCTTTCATGTATTCCCGCTACTGCTATGGGAAAATCAAAATTGCTTATCAAAGAGGCCGGTGTGCTGGCAGGTATAGAAGTAGCCAAAGAAATTTTCAATCGTTTCGATCCTACGATGAAAGTCGAGGTATTTATCAACGATGGAACGGAAGTGGAACCGGGTGATGTGGCAATGCTGGTAGAAGGAAAAGTGCAGTCACTACTTCAGACTGAACGCCTGATGCTGAACGTGATGCAACGTATGAGTGGTATAGCGACAATGACCCGCAAATACGCTAAGAAATTGGAAGGTACCCGTACTCATGTGTTAGATACGCGTAAGACAACTCCCGGAATGCGTATCCTCGAAAAAATGGCAGTAAAGATTGGCGGTGGTGTAAATCATCGTATCGGACTTTTCGACATGATTCTCTTGAAAGATAATCACGTGGATTTTGCCGGAGGTATTGATAAAGCTATTACCCGTGCCAAAGAATATTGTAAAGAAAAGGGCAAAGATCTGAAAATCGAAATTGAAGTTCGAAACTTTGATGAACTGCAACAAGTTCTCGACTTGGGTGGTGTGGACCGTATTATGTTTGATAACTTCACTCCTGAAATGACGAAAAAGGCAGTAGAGATGGTAGCAGGTAAATATGAGACCGAATCTTCTGGCGGTATTACTTTTGATACTCTTCGAGACTATGCCGAATGTGGCGTAGACTTTATTTCGGTAGGAGCTTTGACTCATTCGGTGAAAGGGCTAGATATGAGTTTCAAGGCATGCTGATTATAAGCGGTAAACGATAAACAGTAAACGGTGAACGATAAACAGTCAATGGTGAATACTTTGCAGCACGGTAGTGTATAGTGCTGTTCATTGTTTACCGTTTATCGTTCACCTTTTCTTTTTCTCCATTTATTATTTATCGTCTCTTTAACTTCTTTTAGCAATATTCATTGCAGCATTCCTCAAATTCTTGCGTCTAATGGACAAACGACGCAGACATACGTTCGATTTTTAAAAAAAGGTAATTGACTTGGAAAACGAGATAGAACTGATAAAGGGCTGTCGGGCAGGAAAGGATTCAGCCCGGAAGGAACTTTACACCCTCTATTCCAAACAGATGCTGGCGGTATGTTTCCGCTATACGGGCGATATGGATGCAGCGCACGATGTATTGCATGATGGTTTCATTAAGATTTTTACCAACTTCTCGTTTCGGGGCGAATCTTCGCTTAGCACATGGATTACCCGGGTAATGGTCACCCAGTCGCTCGATTATTTGCGGCGTAAGAAACGAGTCAGTCAGTTGGTGGTGCATGAAGATGAGCTTCCCGATATACCTGATATATCGGACTCGGGAGGAGGGGCTGGAATCTCAGAGGAACAATTAATGGCTTTTATTGCCGAATTGCCGGATGGATGCCGAACCGTTTTCAACCTTTATGTGTTTGAAGAGAAGTCACACAAGGAGATAGCCAGGATGCTTCATATTAAAGAGCACTCGTCTACTTCGCAGTTACACCGGGCCAAGTATTTATTAGCAAAAAGAATTAAAGAGTATAGAAATCATGAAGAAAGAAAATGATGAAATAACCGATCTGTTTCGCACTCGTCTCGCTGATGCCGGGATGAATGTCCGGGACGGCTTCTGGGAAGAACTCTCACAGGAGATTCCTGTGGCTTGCCAGCAACGTCGTCGGTTACTACTCTTCCGTGTAGCAGCTGCGGCATCTGTGTTGCTTGTCTTGGCGGCTTCATCGGCTACCTTCTTATATCTTTCTCCAAAAGAGGAAATGGAAGAAGCATTTACCAAGATAGCCGTGGCGAACGGAGGGCAGTTGGACGGAGATGGAATACGTGTCAATCAACTACCGTTGCCGGTAGAACCAGTGTTGCCGAAACCGGCTCCTAAATCTTATGGAATGTTGTCTCAATACACAGAAGAAGATTCGCTTTCCATTACCTTCTCTATGTCGTTCTCTTTCTCGGCTACGACTTCCATCGGAAATGGAAACCGATATGGAAACCAAGGCCATAATGGCTATTGGCAGGCAACGAATGGTAATACGGAATCATCGGATTCGCGAAAAGAACAATATGAAACGGGCGAATCAGTAGTCCGGAAGATCTCTACAAAGAAAAACCGCTGGGCGATGAAAGCCCAAGTTGGTACGGCATTTCCAGCAGAGGATGGTGTCTATAAAATGCCGGTTTCTGTAGGTGTAACCGTAGAACGGAAATTAAATGATTATCTGGGTATTGAAACCGGATTGCTTTATTCAAATCTCCGCTCGGCAGGGCAGCATTTACATTATCTTGGTATTCCCGTCAAAATTAACGTGACATTGTTGGATACAAAAAAAGTTGACCTTTACGCTACAGTAGGAGGAATTATAGATAAATGTATTGCCGGTGCACCGGACAACAGTTTCAAAGAAGAACCTGTCCAATTGGCTGTGACCGCTGGTATTGGAATTAATTATAAGATAAATGATCGCCTCGCGCTTTTTGCCGAACCGGGTGTTTCTCATCATTTCAAAACTGATTCGAAACTAGCTACGGTACGCACGAAACGACCGACTAATTTTAATTTGCTTTGCGGACTTCGCATGACGTATTAATCCTTGAAGAAAATGAAAAAAACACTTGTAATGCTGTTGGCTATTTGCCTGATTGTATCCTTTACTGGGTGCGGCAGCGAAGAAATGGATTATAACAATCCGGATGTTACCCTTTTTGTGAAGCAATTGAAGACGGGTACGTATAAGATGAAGAATGACAAAGGAGTGGTGGAGGTCCCTCATTTTACGGAAGAGGATATTCCCGAACTTCTGAACTATGCGGAAGATCTGACTATTATTCCTTCTTTCCCGTCGGTTTATAATATGAATAATGGTAAAATCCGTTTAGGTGAGTGTATGCTTTGGGTGATTGAATCTATTCGTCAAGGTACACCTCCGTCGTTGGGTTGCAAAATGGTGTTGGCTAATGCCGAGAATTATGAAGCACTCTATTTCCTGACAGATGAAGAAGTACTTGATGCTGCCGCTTGCTACCGTCGTTGGTGGGAAGAAAGACAATACCCGAAGACGCGGTGGACGATTGACCCGTGTTACGATGAACCGCTTTGTGGTACAGGGTATCGCTGGTGGTAAAAAAGAGGAGAATCTTCGGGAAATAAAAAAACAATAAAAATGAGGAAACGTTTATTTATATCGGCAGTATCACTGCTGCTGACAGTAGTATGCTATGCCCAGTGGTCTGTACAGGATTCACTCAAATTGCAGAAGCTATTGGAGAGCAGTGAGGAGTTGAAGCTGAATCCGAAAGCAGTTAGGCAGATTGATTTCGGCAGTGCGGTGGGTACTCCCCGGATGTCGGAGGAGAAAAGCTGGATGCTGCCTGACGAATCGCTTCCCGAAGCATTGCCTAAACCAAAAGTAGTTCTTTCTTTGATGCCATATAAGGCTAATACCCGTTTTAATTGGGATCCGGTTTATCAAAAAAAGATAAGGGTGGATAAGAATACATGGCGGGGAGATCCTTTCTATGAGATTCGACAGCAAAGATCGTATACCAACTGGGCACGGAATCCGATGGCAAAAGGTATACGGAAGTCTTTAGAGGAAATACAGGCGAGCGGAGTACGGTTCCGTCAGTTAAGTGAACGTGCCAATGGGATGATGGTGAATTCGGTGGTGACGGATAGTCCTATTCCTTTGTTTGGTGGTAGCGGAGTGTATATCAATGGAGGAACTATTGGAGGACTTGATCTGATGGCTGTCTTTACAAAGAACTTCTGGGATAAGAAAGGAAGAGATCGTCGTGAACGTACGCTGGAAGTTTTGAGAGCTTATGGGGATTCTACCACGGTGTTGATTAATAAACCTATTGAACAGATTATCCGTTGAGGGTGTTTATATAAATGTGCTAATGTCGCGATACGACAATATACTGACTAGGGAACGTTTGTAATTGAATAATTTATATATTTGTATATTGTTGTATTAGCGCATTAGTAATTTAACTGGTTATTCTAGCCGGTATATTAGTAAATTAGCACATTGATAAATTATTAATTATGAATAGAATTACTTCTCTTCTGGGGATTCAATACCCTATTGTTCAAGGTGGAATGGTATGGTGCAGTGGTTGGAGGCTTGCTTCCGCAGTGAGTAACGCTGGTGGTTTGGGACTGATTGGTGCAGGTTCTATGCATCCGGAGATTTTACGCGAGCATATTCGCAAATGCCGTGTAGCTACAGAGTTTCCTTTTGGTGTGAACATTCCTTTGATGTATCCGCAGATAGAAGAAATCATGAATATTGTGGTAGAAGAGGGAGTGAAGATTATTTTTACTTCTGCCGGGAATCCGAAAACATGGACAGGATGGTTGAAAGAGCGTGGAATTACGGTTGTTCATATCGTTTCTTCTTCCCGTTTTGCTGTGAAGTGTGAGGAGGCCGGGGTAGATGCAGTGGTAGCGGAAGGTTTCGAAGCCGGCGGACATAACGGGCGTGAGGAAACTACTACTTTTTGTTTGATTCCTGCTGTACGTGAAGCAACGACTTTACCTTTGATTGCAGCGGGAGGTATCGCTACGGGAGAAGGAATACTGGCTGCTATGGTATTAGGGGCTGAAGGTGTTCAGATAGGAACTCGTTTTGCATTGACTGATGAGAGTTCTGCAAGTCCGCTATTCAAGGAATATTGTTTGAGTCTGGGTGAGGGGGATACTAAGTTGCTGTTGAAAAAATTAGCTCCGACTCGTCTTGTGAAAAATAGTTTCCGGGAAGCTGTAGAGAAGGCCGAAGATAGTGGAGCTTCTATGGAAGAATTAAGAACTTTATTGGGACGGGGGCGTGCCAAAAAAGGCATCTTTGAAGGAGATCTTGAAGAAGGAGAACTGGAAATAGGACAAGTATCGTCGATAATTTCCCGTCAGCAGCCTGTGGCAGAGGTCATGAAAGAATTAGTGGAAGCTTGTCAACGGGCAGCGAAAAAAGATTATTTGTAGTTTAATGAGGTTGTGCCGGCATTTTGAAGTGCACCCCAAAAGTTAGACACAACCTCATGTTTTAGAACAGAATGTCGTCTGCGTTGAGATGAATAAGTAGTGTATAGAGTGGTTGTTTATAGACATTCATTGTCCTATTTTTGATTTTCATGCTTTTTCCATAGAGACCCACTCGTGCTATGTTATTATTAAAGGGTTCTGCAAGATCATATCTGAAAGGAAGTACTTTCTTGTTGACTATTTCCTCTTACAAAGGAATGTAAGAGGAGTCTTAGTCTTGATTATTAATGCTGTAATTCTGGATTAGCATCAATAGCAGCCTGTGGAATACGCAATGTATAGCGTGCATCGTCTTTCTCTAAAATATACGTTTTACCATCGATAACTTTTTCAATGCGTGGGCGGGTAGTGCGTCGTAAATCAAACCAACGATGACCTTCGAAAGCGAGTTCTTTAGTACGTTCTTCTTGAATTTCAGCAAGAAGCGCTTCTTGGGACATTGCTTCTATTTCATTTTTTTTCAGTGTATAACCTTCCGGGGTATATCGGTTTTCTATAAGCTTTAATAATCGACCACGAGCCTCCGAGAGCTTATTTAAGTGAACAGCGGCTTCTGCTGCATTCAGATAAATTTCTCCCGTGCGGAAAGAACATGAGAATTGCGTAGAACCGCATTTTAGAACAGGAAAATTACCATTTTTGTCTGCTACGTCAAAGTATTTGTTAGGGCGTAAATCATTTCTGTCATATTTTTCTTTCAGCATAGGTGTGGCTCTAAATGCTTTATCGACATCTTTACATACATATTCATAGGCTGTGATGACCTCTGTTGATTGAAAATCATTGGGAATTTTAGAATTCTCTTTATTAAAATCTTCTAATGATGATTTTTGTGATAAGACCTTTTCTGCACTATTATAAGTTTCTTGCCATTTTCCCATATATAAATATACGCGTGATTCCATAGCATCTACCGATATAGTTGAAAAACGATATGAGTATTGTTTCTCCCACTCTTTGCAATGGATCAATTTACGAGCTGATTCAATATCATTTAAAATCGCTGTATATACTTCACTAACAGTATTACGGGACGGAGTTTTTTCCAAATCAATATCTAACTTTATTGGAATTGCTTTAGTTTCCGGAGCTCCGTCTTTTGTATATGGTTGTCCGTAAAGATTCACTAATAGAAAATGCATATATCCTCTAAGTAGATATGCTTCTCCTACAAGTTGATCGATGTCTTCCTGAGTTCCTTCTGTTATTTTATCTCTATTATCTATTATGGCGTTGGCATAATAGATAATGCTATAATAATTGCTCCAAGCAAATTCACGTGTACCGGGAATAGGATTAGAGTCGTTCCATTTCTCAATTTCCGAATAATAGTTTTGATCATATTCATTATCTCTGATTGTCACCTCATCGGTACGAAATTCAGTAACTCCTCTGTCGAAGAGAGGCTGGGAATATGCTTCTGTTAGCAATGCCCGATATTCTGATAGAGTATTTGGAATTACTTTTCCTATAGGTTGGATATCTAAAAAACTATCACAGGAAGTTATTAATAGGCTTCCCAATAATGCAAAAGTAATATATAATTTCTTAGTCATGCTTATTCTTTTTTAGAAGTTTAGGCTTAAATTGAATGTCACTGATTTTGCAATGGGAGTTGCATACAGATTTCCCATTGATTCAGGGTCCAGATAATTCTTGTAGCTGGAACCGAATACAAATAAGTTACGTGCCTCTACAGCGACGGTTGCTCCGTTGATGTTTATTCTGTTTAGTAACTTTGAAGGAATCTGGTAAGCTAAACGTATATTTTGCAAACGTATATAATTTAACTTTTTGACCCAAATATCTAAGGAGTTGTAAATACGTGGTTGATCAAACAACAAACTATATTCTGCAGGATTAGAAGCAGCTGTCAATATGGCGGGGAATTTTCCATTTTTGTTTTCAGGAGTCCATCTATCCAGAATATCCCGATTGGTATTGCGGCTCGCATCAAATTTTGTCAGACTGTAAGAAGGTGTTGTTTTTACATAAGCCCCAAAATTATAGGAGAAGTTCAAGTTCAATTCCCAACTCTTATAATTAAAGGTATTCATAAATCCTCCGGTATATGGAGCGTCGGATGTTCCTATATAGCTATAGAATTCTCTTTCTTCAAGAGTTGATACTTGAGGAGTATAGATTCCGATTCCCCATTCGTCTATTGCTACTTTATATAAATCTTCAAGAAACATGCTTTTTCCGTTCTTTGCCTTTACGCGAATACGTCCGGTTTCAGAATCAATGCCATCAGTCTTCAAAGCAAAAATAGCTCCGACAGGATAACCTTCAAGACTGGGAGTTTCTTGTGAATCCGGAGTATTAATTTTCAGTACTTTATTTTGGTTATATGCAAAATTGAATGTTGTGTACCATGAAAATTTTTTGGTGGTAATATTGCGTGTTTGCAGATTTATTTCTACTCCTTTATTCTCCATGCTGGCCCAATTAATCGTCATTGTTTCAAATCCGTTTTCTAACGGCAGAAGTTTTTTCCCAATCAGGTCCGTTCCTTTTCTATAGTAATAGTCTACACTTAAATTGATTGCCTGGTTTAATACGGAGAAATCTAATCCAAGGTTATATGAAGCAGTTTTTTCCCAACGTAATTTGCTGTTGGGAGCACCTTCTATTTGGATAGTTTGTTCTTTGTCATATCCGGGTAAGAGTCCTACATTGTCATAGGATCCTACTAGGAATGGTGAAGTAGTTTTATCGATATTTCCTTGCAGACCGTAAGAAAGACGAATTGCCAGGTTATCAATCCATTTGTATCGTTGTATAAAAGGTTCATTGGAGGCACGCCACATACCACTAATTGAATAAATTGGTAAATAGCGATATTTCTTATCTACTCCGAAAAGATCAGAGCCATCCATACGTACACTTCCCCCTATCGTATAGCGGCTCATGAATGAATATGAACCTGTAGTATAGAAGGACGCAAAAGCATTTTCTTGATAAGTTTTAGTATGTAGTTTATATTTCTCTGCATCCTTGTCATTTCTGATATTCAGTGGCTTTGTTGTCAATGTTTTGGGATCATAACCATATCCGGCTGTAAATTGAGTGTTATACCAGTTCTTTCTTATTTCAGAACCTGCCATTATTTGAATATCATGGATATCATTGAATGTATTTTTGTATTCTCCTTGTACTTTCCATGTAATTTGAGAAGTCGTAGCATTATTTACAGTATGCATTCCTCCTTTGGGAACAATGTATTGATTTTCGTCATAGCTACTATCTTCGCGTATGTTACGCATATTGAATGTATTTTCTCCTACATATTGTTCCTGAGAAGATTGATCCCATTGAATACCAACTTGAGAACTGAGTTTCCATTGATCGTTAAAACGTAGTTCTGTGTCGAAGATTGAATTGAATGAAGAAATGATTGTTTCATTATCTGTATTTTCTCGTTCTTCAAAGATATTAAATCCACGTTTTAAGTCAGGTTCATCTCCAGGGAGGATATCATAATCATATTGATAGTTGTGCTCTGCATCATACGGATAAAAATAGGGATTGGCCGTACGAGAGTAGAATACAGGATTGGAATAACCATACTTATCAGATACAAAGTTTTGATTCTTTCGTCTGTTGGCGAAAATAGAGACACCAATTTTTAATATTTTGTTGATTTGATAAGAAGTCTTACTTGTCAGATTGAAACGTGTCATACTAACTCCCGGTACATTACCATTTTCTTTGGAGTAGCCTAATGAGTTGTAATACGTTGTTTTCTCTGTGCCTCCTGAAATACTTATATTGTATTCTTGTGTGAAAGCATCTCTAAATAATATATCATTCCAATCAGTCTGCATCGTTTTTAATTGATTGATAGCATTCTGAGCTTCGGGGGATAATCCCTCCCAACCATTTTGCAGATATTGATTCATTAAATTGTATTTATTCAAAATGGTTGCAACGCCACCTTTGTTGGGATATATGCTTTGATTGTTTTTTAATAATTGTAGTTCTAGATCTACTTTTTCTTGTGAATTTAACAAATTCAGACGGGAAGTGTCTAGATTAGGAGTATAAGTTAATTTCGTGTTGAAATTAATGATTGGTTTTCCTGTTCTTCCACGTTTGGTTGTAACTACGATGACACCATTAGCAGCACGTGCGCCATAAATTGCAGTAGCGGCAGCGTCTTTCAAGATAGTGATACTTTCTATGTCATTTGGACTTAATCCTGCAATAGATGATTGTTGCATATTGACGATATCATTATCTGTTGCATCATCTAATTTAGGAATATCTGTTCCTTCTAAGGGCATACCATCTAATACCCATAACGGGTCCTGGGTTCCATTTAAAGAAGCCGTTCCCCGAATACGGATACGTGCCGGAGCTCCTGGTGCACCTGAAGTTGTTGTGACGGCTACGCCGGCGATTTGTCCGGTTAGTGCTTGGTCGATACTTTTATTCGCTCCGATCATGGCATCAGATAATTCTACCTTTGCAATAGCTGCCGTTAATTTTCGACGTTCTAATGTCTGGTATCCCGTTACTACCACATCCGCCAGAGTATGTGCCGAAGGTTGTAGTACAATACGGTAGTTTTTTTTATTTCCTTGCAATATAATCGCTTGTTCTTCGAACCCAATATAACTGCAATGAATACGAGTCACTTTTTCCGGAACGGAAATAGAAAACTTACCGTCAATATCAGTGATAGTACCCAAAGAGGTTTGTGATACTCCGGCTTTTTTCAGATCATCGGCGTGAACATATACAGAAGCACCAATTAGAGGTTCATTGTCTTCACCAGAAATGACAACACCAGTTATCGTGTGGTTGGTAGCACTGGCAAAAACCAGTGCATTCACAAATAAGCATATAATAATGCACAAAAATTTGATTCTCATTAATTGTAAGATAGTTTAATTAACAGGTTTGTTTTACTTGATTCCCAAAGCGGTATTAATACGTAAAATCATATCTTCATAATGATAACGTGTAGCGGTATCGGAAGTCCCTAGACGATTTTGCAATAACTTCTTGATACGCAATAATTCACCACGTTTTACAGAAATGGCGTCTGAAATGCGGTTAAGTTGACTTCCGTAAAAATTGAGTACACGTGGAGCACCCATGCGGTCTTCTTGACGAAGTGCACGTTGTTCGGCAGCATAGCAGCTACAGAAAGGAGTGGTATGGTCAAGCAAAAAATGTTCGTTGGCGATCTTCTTGTTGATTTTTACAGCTTCGGGCTCTGCGGCAGCGGTAAGTAATGCATCCAGAAAGTTTTTCTGCAAAGAGCGTTCCATAACGTTAGGGATACCTCCGCGTTCAGTAATACCGAAAATATTTTTGTGGAGTCCGTCCATTAGTTCAACTACTGTGAATGCTTTCTTACCGTTGACGGATTCATTCTCAATCATACGCATTAGGCGGGTATTGCCTAGTAAATCCCAAAGAATATAGGCTTGTGCATTCTTAAGGATTTGAGTGGGTGCATTTTCTTGCTTTCCGATCGGAGTGTTGCGGAGCAGATAAGTATATTGCCCGACTTCCGTATCAAATAACCATTTAGGATATGTCAGGACTTCATCCATTAGGAATTTCAGGGCTGCCTGTTGCTTTTCTTTTTCAACAAATGTGTAGGTTTTCACTCCGTCGCCTACTATGGTGTTTTCAATATAAATACCGCCGATATTGGCAAGTACATGATATAGATAATTGTTCCATTGGTTGATGACGGCATAGTAGAGGCGTGACGCTTCTTCATAAGTCTGTCCCTTTTCTCCGGTAGTAGTCCACTGAAGAATTTGCGGAACGATACGTTTCAAGTTAGCAATGCCAAGTTGTGACGAACGAACTGGGTCGTCTCCCAAATCTTCGTTCTGGGCACGCGGGTCTACGGCGTCACGTACATCTTGTGCCTCACTATATTTGTAAAGACGGTCTGTATGTTTACTCAAAAAATCGAAAAGAATATCCTTTTCTTCTTCCGGAGTATTCTTGCCATACCAGCGATATCCATATTCGATAGCAAACATATCATAAGGACCGATATGCGGGGACAGTACTTTTACACCGTCTCCCGGTTGGGCGATATAATTGAAACGCGCATAATCCATAATAGACGAAGCAGTCGAATTCATTCGGGAAGTGAATGCCGCAGAACGCAATGAGTCTGTTGGGAATGCCCATGAACCCATCATGTTGTGACGCAATCCTAGTGAGTGACCTACCTCATGGCAAGCAACAAAACGAATGGCATCCCCCATTAACGAATCAGGTAATTGTACGCTGCGAGCTTCCGGACAAACAGTTCCTGTCTGAACAGTAATCCATTCACGTACCATAGAAAGTACATTGTGCCACCACATGATATCTGCTTCCAGAATTTCTCCCGAACGAGGGTCGAGTAGGGAAGGTCCCATTGCGTTTTTCTTTTCTGATGCAGCATAAGTCAGTACCGAGTAATTGACGTCATCCATGTCTACATGCATACTGTCTGTGATTTCTTTAGCGATAATTGCGTTTTTGAAACCGGCTTTTTCGAAAGCAGTCTGCCAGTCTTCTATTCCTTTCTTTATGTATGACCGCCATTGATAAGGAGTCGAATTATCGATGTAGAACACAATTGGCTTAATAGGTTCTACTGTCTGACCTTTTAGATATGCTTCCCGGTCTTCTGGTTTGGGTTCCATACGCCAACGGGTAATATATTGTTTCTTATCCGTTCCTTGTTGTGCGTCACTGAAACTTAATAACGGATTGGTGAAGTAGCCGACTTTCTGATTGTCGAAACGTCCTGTCATCGGTTTTTCCGGTAATAAAAGAATAGAGGAACTAACTTCCACCGTCACATATACGCTTGTCGTTCCTTCTGTCACTTTAGTGGTCAGCTCAGAAGTTGCTACAACGTTGTTAGGGAAAGATTTGATCGACAAAATACGTGATAAGTTCTTGATAGCGGAAGTCCCTAAATTAATGTTTGTAAAAACATTATTGATACTGGTTTCCGTACCATCGTAAATATCATTCACTTTGATCACCAATGCAGTGGAGTCCTGATTGATAGCTTCTATTTTGAAAGCGGCAATCAGTGGCGAGATAAAATTGTCCTTTACCGAACGGAAGATAGCGTCCGTTTGAGGAGCCAGTGGTAATGGGCGTTGTTGGCGAAACATCAGTTTGCCGGTTGCCTTGTCCCATTCCATACTAACCATTTGGTTCTCGTAGTTCACTCCGCGGTTCACTCCTGCGTCATTCAGTTCGGCAGGTACCCGTTGCAGTTTATTGACAATTAATAAATCACGCCCTAAAAGTGATGTAGGAATTTCAAAATAATAATCGTTCTTTTTTTGATGAACAGCAAACATTCCTTTGGTAATTTTGCTACCTTCCACAAGCTTTTCGTAGTCGCTTTTGGTTTTCTCCTCTTGCTCTGGTTTCTTCTTTCTCTTTTTAAACCAACTCTGATTTTCTGTAGCAGGGATAGTTGCAGATGTTGAGTGTGTTTCTCCACTCATCAATATACATGCAATGACCGCTGCCATTACCTTTACATACATTCTCATTGAGTCCTTTTATGTTTAATTATTATTAAAATCGGGCACAAAAGTACTAATATAAATAACATAATTGCTACAGATTTGCAATGAATATAATAATAAAAAGGATTATTAACTAGTATTTCCGCTTATCATTCCTTTCGGATATTTCGTAGTTTAGTGGGAATAGTGTACATTTGCGGGAGTAAAAAGTGAATGGAATGATGAGACGATATATCACCACTTTGATGTTGGCTTGCTGCATCGGAGGATATGGGCAAGAAAAGAAGCAAGCCACCTTTGTACCACCTTTTGACTTTCCTCTTACATTGAGCGGAAACTTCGGAGAAATCCGTTCTAATCACTTTCACGGCGGATTGGATTTTAAAACGGGAGGAGTAATCGGTAAACCTGTTCGTGCATTGGCAGAAGGCTATATTTCACGTATCCGTGTGACGAATGGTTCGGGCTATGTACTTGATGTCTGCTATCATAACGGTTATTCTACTATCAATCGTCATTTGAGCGGTTTTATTTCCCCTATTGCCGAAAGGGTGGAAAAACTGCAATATGAAAATGAAAACTGGGAAGTAGAGATTATCCCCGAACCGGATGAGTATCCAGTAAAAGCGGGACAACAAATAGCATGGAGTGGGAATACCGGCTATTCATTCGGACCGCATCTTCATTTGGATGTTTTTGAAACGGAGACGGGAGATTATGTAGATCCCATGCCTTTTTTCAAAACGAAAATAAAAGATACGCGTGCTCCGAAAGCGGACGGCATAATGTTTTTTCCTCAACTTGGTAAAGGAGTAGTGGATGGTAAGCAAGAAAATAAAATGATTCTTCCGAACACCGGACGTCCGGTGGAAGCATGGGGTGTGATAGGTACAGGCATCAAGGCGTATGACTATATGGATGGAGTGAGCAATCATTACGGAGTGTATTCTGTAGTGCTTACAGTAGATGAGAAAGAAGTATTCCGCAGTACTGTCGATCGTTTCTCACAAGAAGAAAACCGGATGATTAACTCTTGGACTTGCGGGCAATATATGAAATCCTTCATCGAGCCGGGAAATACATTACGTTTATTAAAGGCATCGAACACTAATCGTGGTTTGGTGACTATTGATGAAGAACGCGATTATCGCTTCTTGTATACTCTGAAGGACGTTTTTGGCAATACTTCTAAATATAGTTTCACGGTTAGGGGGCGAAAACAACCGCTTGAGCCATTGCAACATCGCGAAAAGTATTTCTTTGCGTGGGATAAGGTAAACTATCTGCAAGAGCCGGGTTTGAATCTGGTTGTTCCCAAAGGAATGTTATATGACGATGCCCCCCTTAATTATCAAGTAAAAGCTGATAGCGGTGCTATTGCGTTTACATATCAGTTAAATGACAAACCGATTCCGCTTCATGCAAGCTGTGAATTGCGTATTGGCTTACGTAGAAAGCCAATAACTGATACTACAAAATATTATGTAGTCCGTGTCACCCCGAGAGGAGGAAAATATAGTGTCGGTGGAAAGTATGAAGACGGATACATGAAGGCATCTATTCGTGAATTGGGAACTTATACGGTTGCCATTGACACAATTCCGCCTGAAATTATTCCTGTTAATAAGAAGCAATGGGGAAGAACCGGAAAGATTGTCTATCGTTTGAAGGACAAAGGAACAGGTATTGCATCCTACCGTGGAACGATTGACGGCGAATATGCACTTTTCGGACGACCGAATATTGTGAAATCGTATTGGGAATGTGTACTTGATCCGAAGCGTGTGAAGAAAGGTGGAAAACATATCGTTGAATTTACGGTAACTGATTATTGCGGAAATGAAACCGTATCCCGTGAAAGTTTTATCTGGTAAATTATTAAAAGAAAATCATATATGAAGAAAAGACTTATTTTTTGTGCTGCTCTATTCCTGGCGGCAGTGGCGGATACTTTCGCCTGTACTAATTTAATTGTCGGCAAGAATGCATCGACTGATGGTTCGACTATCGTTTCCTATTCTGCCGACTCGTATGGCCTGTTTGGAGAACTTTATCACTATCCTGCTGCTACATATCCTAAAGGAACCATGTTGAAAGTGTACGAATGGGATACCGGTAAATATTTGGGAGAAATCGAACAGGCACGCCAGACTTACAATGTAGTGGGTAATATGAATGAATATCAAGTTACTATTGGTGAGACAACTTTTGGCGGACGCCCTGAATTGGCTGATTCTACAGGAATTATCGACTATGGAAGTCTGATTTATATTGGTCTGCAACGTTCGCGTACAGCTCGCGAAGCGATTAAGGTGATGACTGATTTGGTACAGCAATACGGTTATTACAGTGAAGGGGAATCTTTTACCATTGCCGACCCGAATGAAATTTGGATTATGGAAATGATTGGTAAAGGTCCCGGTATCCGTGGAGCAGTATGGGTAGCTGTACGTGTGCCGGATGACTGTATCTCGGCTCACGCCAACCAATCACGCATTCATCAGTTCGATATGAACGACAAGGAGAATTGTATATACTCGCCGGATGTCGTATCTTTTGCCCGTGAGAAAGGCTATTTCAGTGGTGTGAATAAGGATTTCAGCTTTGCCAATGCGTATGCACCGTTGGATTTCGGAGCCCGTCGTTTCTGTGAAGCTCGTGTGTGGAGCTATTTCAATAAATTTACAGATAACGGTAAAGATTATCTTCCTTATATAGAAGGAAAGACTAATACCCCAATGCCTCTTTTTGTGAAGCCGAAGCATAAGCTTTCCGTGCAGGATGTAAAAGACATGATGCGTGACCATTATGAAGGTACGCCTCTCGATATTTCCAATGATTTCGGGGCAGGTCTTTACAAGACTCCCTATCGTCTTTCTCCTCTGAATTTCAAAGTAGGCGACCGGGAATATTTCAACGAACGTCCGATTTCCACTCAACAAAGCGGCTTTGTATTTGTGGCGCAGATGCGTGCCAATAAACCCGATCCGATAGGTGGTGTGCTTTGGTTTGGAGTAGATGATGCGAATATGGCGGTGTTCACACCTGTTTATTGCTGTGCAACTAAAGCTCCGGTATGTTACACACGTGTGGACGGAGCTGATTATATCACTTTCTCATGGAATTCGGCTTTCTGGATTTTCAATTGGGTGTCTAATATGGTTTATCCCCGTTACAGTTTGATGATTGATGATGTACGTGCAACTCAAAAAGAACTGGAAACGACTTTCAATAATGCTCAGGAGGGCATAGAAGAAATGGCTGCCAGACTTTTGGCTAAAGATAAGTCTGCTGCAGTTGAATTTTTGACGAATTATACCAATATGACGGCTCAGAGTACTTTCGATACTTGGAAACAATTAGGCACATTCCTGATTGTGAAGTATAACGACGGAGTAGTGAAACGAGTAAAGGACGGTAAGTTTGAACGTAATTCTATCGGACAGCCTGCCGGTGTTATTCGTCCGGGGTATCCGAAAGAATTTCTGGAAGAATATGTGAAGCAGACAGGAAAAAGATATGAAGTGCCGGAATAATAGTTGTTTTAGTTGTTATTAAATCATATATAATGTCCACATCATTTCTGCTTTGCGAGTGATGTGGATTTTTATTATGTTGATAATCAGTAATGTATTTGCCATGTATTTGTCCATTCCAAATATTTGGATTCTTTTCTGCTGCTGCCTATCTTTGCCTTATTCTATTTCAAACACCAACTACTATGCGAATCATCTTTATTATATATTACTTGCTTATCACATTACTCTTTGTTTCTTGCCAAGAGTCATCATCTGTTGAAGTAGAGAGGGAAAAGATAGCCTCTCTGTTACAGAAGGGTGACAGTTGCCGTCAGGTTGGTAATGAGGAAAATTCAATAGCCTTCTATTATCGTTCGTTGGAATTAGCTAAGCAAACGGGAGAACAATCGTTGGAAGCGGCTGCTAGTGATCGTCTCGGAATTGTTTATTTATATCGTGAACTTTATTATGATGCACTCGATTTATTTCGGCAAAGTGCGTCGATTTATGCATTGACGGGAGAAAATATCCGGTTGGCATTGGCATTGCGTAATATAGGGCGTACGAACTTGGTGTTGCATCATTCCGATAGCATAGCCTGTTATTATGAGCAGGCTATTGAGGTGGCTTCCCGTTTGGAAGATAAGAAGTTACTGCATACTATATCCAAAGAACTGGAAGCTATCTATTCAAAGGCGGGATTTTACGATTATTCACCTCGTCTGATGTTGAAGTGTTTGGATAGCGTATCTGATGACGATTTTTCCAATTTGCTTGCAGGGGAGTACTATATCGGTATGAATAATGCCGAAGAAGCGAGAATTTGGTTGAAGAAAGCTGTTCAGACGAGCGATATGTATATATGTTCGAGTGCATATCAGCTTTTATATGAAATTGAGAAGAGAACCAATCATCCGGACACTGCCGTTAAGTATGCCGAATATTATATCCAGTGTAAAGATTCGCTTGATAAACAGATTTCGGTTTCTTCGACGATTCGTGCTTTAGGACAGAATTATGAAAAAGAACGTCTTAAATGGGAGAATCAGCAATTGCAGAATGAGCAACTTCGAAAGCGTATGTATTATTTGATCATTCTGTCAATTTCATGTTGCTTGCTGGTAGTAGGGTTGGTTTTGTATTATCGGGAGAAGTGGAAGAAAGAGAAGGTATTGGCTGGTGTTATGAAACGTTTACGTGACAATGAGCGTCAAATAGAGAATTACACAGCTGTAATAGAAAAGAATAGGCGTATTATCAGTGATTTGAAAGGAACTCAGCAGAAGAATGCGTTACTGTTACGTGAAGAAAAGAACAAATCTATAAATTATGAGAATCTGCAACATGAGAATTTGTTGTTGATGAAACAACTGCATATATTGCATTCCGATAGGGAAGGATTGTTACAGCAACTTCAAATGGGAACCAACTCATCTATTTCTTCACAACGGATTACCGCTTTCACACAACTTTGGCTATTGAAAAGTGAACCTTATTATGGAATCATAGAGACACAAGAAGAATGGAACCGATTGTTTGAACTCATTGACCTGTTTTATGGGAATATTTCCGCCAGACTGAATGGTTGTGAGTTATTGAGAGAGCATGACAGAAGAATCTGTTATTTGCTTCATGCCGGGCTTGACAATTCAGCTTTAGGGATATTATTCAATATAGATAATACTTCTGTGACTAAATCCAAGCAACGTATAAAGAAAAAACTGGGACTGGGCCCTAACGATGTGCTGGAAACATTTCTTAATGAGAATAAAAAATAGTATATAGATTGTTTCACTTTAAATATAAAACAGCCATGAAAAGACTATTATTTACCTTTTTAGCTTTATGCCTTGCCGTTGCCGGTTCGGCTCAGTCGGGGCAGATGACTTCCAAACTGCCGACTATTGATATCACTAAGGAATATCCGAAAAAGAAATTAGTATTGCAAGATATTGCAACTGCTGAATACATTCCGCTGGAAACATCGGATAAAGTGTTGCTGGACGGAGTGGCTACTCTGCATTGTTCATTTACCGAACACTATATAACAACGTATAATGCCAATGAAGGGCAAATCTTCGTATTCGACAGAAAAGGGAAAATATGCCATACATTTAATCATAAAGGAGGGAGTGGGGAAGAATACAACTATCCTTTGCAGTTACGCTTGGACGAAAAGGCTAAAGAGTTGTTTCTGCTTGACATATCTAATAAAATACAGGTCTATTCGATAGAGGGAAAATACAAGCGTTCTTTGTCTATCCCCAAAGATGTACGGATTGAAATTATGTACAATTGTGATGAGCAACATTTGTTGGGTTACGATAGTTATATGTTGGATAGAAAAGATAAACAGCCCAATAGTCGTCCCTATTTACTGATTTCGAAAAAGAACGGAGCTGTTTCCCGCCTTCCGGTAACTATCCACAAACGTGTGGGAAAACGCATTTATATTACTCAAGGGGGACAGACGGCTACCGTTTCAATGTCTCTCTATCCGTTAGCAAATAGCGGTTCGGAGTTTATCTTTGCAGATTTGGCAGGTGATACTGTTTATTCTTATTATAATCATAAGTTGACCCCGTTGTTTGTACGTACTCCGAAAGCAGATGCTTCCGAGCCAAGACTCGTTATGCAATGTTATGCCAAGATTGGGAACTATCTGTTAATGTCGACTGCATTGAAAAAGTATGAACCGGGGAAAACTTCGTTTGATACTAAAGAATTTGTTTATGATACGGTTGAGAAGAAAGTATATGATTTGGAATTTGAGAATCAAGACTATTCGCCCGCCCGTTCAATGCGAATGGGAGGCGTATTATCGGCATTACCTGAAAAATGTGTTTTCGATTCGTGGGATACTGACCGTTTATTGGATATGTTGGAGAAAGGAAAGTTGACGGGAAACTTGAAGAAGGTGGCGGAGAAGATGACAGTAGATGATAATCCTTTACTCATATTGTACAAATTCAAATGAAACGTAGATGAAGATTATATGGTTCTTTTTCTCCTTGTGTCTGCTGGTAGGATGTAAACGTTCGGATGTGGCGGTATCGGTGGAACAAACGTTGCCGGTGATAGATTTGAATGTTGCTTATCCTGAAAAGAAACTGGATTTGGCAGAGGTGGCGAGTCCTGAATATATTCCTTTGTATACAGTCGGGGCGGATTCATTGGATAGATATAGTCTGACTTCAGCGAGTGTTTCGCCCCATTGGGTAGTAGCTTATAATTGGCAGCAGACAATTATGGTTTTTGAACGGGCAACCGGAAAACTTCGTTATCGTTTTAATCATCAGGGACAGCAAAAAGAACAATATTATTATATATTCTCGGTGTTTGTAGATGAAGAACGTGAAGAAATATATGTAGTCGGTTCAGTTTTCAAAATCCAGGTTTATAGCCTGTCCGGCAACTATAAGCGTACGTTGAATCTTCCCTATGATATGTCTTTCGAACAGGTGTTTGATTATGATAAAGATTCATTGATATTTAACGACGGAAGGGAAGATGTAGATAATCCTGTCCAAAAAGGAACTTATTATTATTTAATGTCGAAAACTGACGGAGGAATGCGTCCTTTGCCTTTTCATGTAAAGTATCGTATTACGAACCGCTTTCGCATCCGACTAAGGAATGGAGACAGGCAAGGGGTAATTTCCTGTATGTTTTCCGTAAAGCCATTGTTGAAGAATGGTGATGAAGTGATATTATCCGAATTTTCCAATGACACCGTTTTCTCTTATGGGAAAGAAGGAGCGAAACCTTTGTTGGTACGTACTCCGGCTCCCCGTTCTACTTTTCCTTTGAAGTTAATGTCAGTTTCAGCTTGTAGCAGGCGTTTTCTGTTTTTGGATGTGATAGAGAAAGTGTATAGACGGAATATCAAGAAGTTGGACGGAGACTCGTTTGTCTACGATTACCGCGAAAAGGAGATCTTTACTCCGGTATTGGTCAATAGTGATTTTATCCCTGAACTGCCGGTTGAGATAGATAATATGAACGGAAGTTTTCCGAAATATGCCGGTGCGTCTTCTATTCATTCCCGGGAGTTTATGCAGTACTATCGGAAAGGAAATTTACAGGGGCGGGCATGTGAAGCGGCCTCTTGCTTGACAAGAGATGATATTTATGTTTTAGTGCTGTATCATTTTAACTGAATAGAGCCGGTAAATGTATTCTTACGGTTATTATTTTGAGGAAAAATGTAGGATTTATAAACTTATTATTTTACATTTGTGTGCTCAAGAAATAGATAGTAATAATTCATTAACCAATAAACAATAATCGAAATGGAAAATCAGGAACTTATTAAACAGGTCACTGAAAAAGCCGAAAAATGGTTGACCCCGGCATACGATGCTGAAACTCAGGCTGAAGTGAAGCGAATGTTGGAAAACGATGATAAAACCGAATTAATAGAAGCATTCTACAAAGACCTCGAATTTGGTACCGGTGGTTTACGCGGTATCATGGGCGTAGGTAGCAACCGTATGAACATCTATACGGTAGGTGCCGCTACACAAGGTCTTTCTAATTATTTGAAGAAGAACTTTAAAGATCTGCCGCAGATTTCTGTTGTGGTTGGTCACGACTGCCGTAACAACAGCCGTTTGTTTGCGGAGACCTCTGCCAATATTTTCTCTGCCAACGGTATCAAAGTATATCTGTTCGACGATATGCGTCCTACTCCCGAAATGTCTTTTGCTATCCGTCACCTCGGTTGCCAGAGCGGTATCATCCTGACTGCTTCTCACAACCCGAAGGAATATAATGGTTACAAAGCATACTGGGATGACGGTGCGCAAGTACTGGCTCCGCACGATAAAGGTATCATCGACGAAGTAAACGCTATTGCCTCTGCTGCTGATATCAAATTCCAAGGCAATCCGGATTTGATTCAGATTATCGGTGAAGATATAGACAAAGTTTATCTGGACATGGTGAAGACAGTTTCTATTGATCCGGAAGCAATCGCTCGCCACAAAGACATGAAGATTGTTTATACTCCGATTCACGGTACAGGTATGATGTTGATTCCGCGTGCTTTGAAGATGTGGGGATTTGAAAATGTGTTTACTGTTCCCGAACAGATGATTAAGGACGGTAACTTCCCGACTGTCATCTCTCCGAACCCGGAAAATGCCGAAGCTCTTTCTATGGCTGTGAATCTGGCTAAAGAAATTGATGCAGACCTCGTTATGGCTTCCGACCCGGATGCAGACCGTGTAGGTATCGCTTGTAAGGATGATAAAGGTGAATGGGTGCTGATTAACGGTAATCAGACTTGTATGATGTATCTTTACTATATTCTCACTCAATACAAACAACTGGGTAAGATTAAAGGTAATGAGTTCTGTGTGAAGACAATCGTAACTACGGAACTTATCAAGAAGATTGCTGATAAGAATAACATTGAAATGCTCGACTGCTACACCGGATTCAAATGGATTGCACGTGAAATCCGTCTGCGTGAAGGTAAGAAGAAATACATTGGAGGCGGTGAAGAGAGCTATGGTTTCCTTGCCGAAGACTTCGTTCGTGACAAAGACGCGGTATCAGCCTGCTGCTTGATTGCAGAAGTTGCTGCATGGGCAAAAGATAACGGTAAGTCATTGTATCAATTGTTGCTGGATATCTACGTAGAATACGGATTCTCTAAAGAATTTACTGTGAACGTAGTGAAACCGGGCAAGAGTGGTGCTGAAGAAATCAAAGCTATGATGGAAAACTTCCGTGCTAATCCTCCGAAAGAATTGGGTGGTTCGAAAGTGATTCTGAGTAAAGACTATAAGACTTTGAAACAAACAGACGATAAAGGTAATGTAACTGCTATTGATATGCCGGAACCGTCTAATGTCCTGCAATATTTCACAGAAGACGGCAGCAAAGTTTCTGTTCGTCCTTCAGGTACAGAACCGAAGATCAAATTCTATATGGAAGTACAAGGTGAAATGGGTTGCCGTAACTGTTATGCTTCTGCCGAGTCTGCTGCAATGGAAAAGATTGAAGCAGTGAAGAAGTCATTGGGTATCTGATCCTATTTCTTCTGATAGTTCAGAATAAATAATAAATAGCGCCTCCATAGTCTTTTCGAAGATTGTGGAGGCGCTTCTTTATATCTGTCCTGCATCTGTTTCCCACTATTCAAGCCGGTTTAGTACAGTTCTTTCATTTCCTTTGCATTCTTTAAGTCCCCTTTCTAATCATTCTTCCGGGAATCTTGTTGTATTGGCATCATCTCAATTTAAGCACGCAGGCTACGGATATACACACTTTTGTTGATGCTTTAGAGTGATACGCTAAGTTTCATTTTCGTAAGTTGTTCGTTTGTAGTTTGTGTGTATTTCGTGGTCTGCTTTTTGGTATCCCTATAGTACAATTTTTGGGTCATAAAGATATAAAAAAGCCCCCGTAAAAGGACGAGGGCAACCTAATGTTTTCACAACGGAATAATCCTTATTGTGATTTGCTTCAAATTAGTTTAGCAAAGATAATGAAATAATTTGGTATATCACTTTTTTTGTAGGAAAAAAGTGATATATTTGATGGAAATTGTAAAAACACACAAATATGAAAAAAATATTAGGATTGGATTTGGGAACCAATAGTATCGGATGGGCTGTCGTCTGTCATAGCGATACGGACGGACAAACTGAACGTAAATGGATTGAAATGGCTGGTAGTAGAATAATTCCGATGGATGCTGCTATTCTCGGTGATTTTGACAAAGGGAATTCCAAATCTCAAACTTCAGAGAGAACAGGCTTTCGTGGAATACGTCGATTGCGAGAACGTGTTCTGTTGCGTAGGGAAAGATTGCATAAGGTATTAAAACTTATAGGATTTTTGCCACAACATTATATCGATAGTCTTGATTTTAGTAATCATTCGGGCAAGTTTCAATTAGGTACTGAGGTTAAACTTCCTTGGAGGAAAAATGAAATAGGAAAATATGAATTTCTTTTTCAGAATTCTTTTAATGAAATGCTGGCAGATTTTGCTAAAAAACAACCTGAGTTAGTTGCAATGGGGCGAAAGGTTCCTTATGATTGGACAATTTATTATTTGCGAAAAAAGGCTTTGAGTGAGAAAATTACTAAAGAAGAACTGGCATGGATTCTTTTAAACTTTAACCAAAAGCGAGGATATTATCAATTGCGTGGTGAAGAGGAAGAAGAAAAAAAGAATAGATTGGAGGATTTTTATGCGTTGAAAGTTGTAGAAGTAGAACAAACAGACGATAAGAAAGGGAAGGATATTTGGTATAATGTTCATTTAGAGAATGGGTGGATATATCGTCGAAGTAGTAACGTTCCATTGGATTGGAAAGATAAAATTAAAGAATTTATCGTAACGACGGAACTAAATGAAGATGGTACCCCAAAAGTGGACAAAGATGGTTGTGTGAAACGTTCTTTTCGGATGCCTAAAGAAGATGACTGGAAGTTGCTTAAAAAGAAAACCGAAGCAGATATTGAAAGAAGCCATAAGACAATAGGATGTTATATTTACGATACTTTGCTTCAAAGCCCCCAGCAAAAAATAAAAGGAAAATTAGTCCGAACAATTGAACGTAAGTTTTATAAAGACGAGTTGAAGCTAATTTTGGATAAACAGCAAGCTTTTCACCCGGAGTTGCAAGATAGAGAATTATATAAAGCCTGTCTTGATGTACTTTACCCAATGAATGTGGCTCACAAAAACAATGTGGCTAATCGGGGATTTGTTTATTTGTTCATGGAAGATATCCTTTTTTACCAGCGACCGCTGAAAAGTAAAAAGTCACTGATTGATAACTGCCCTTATGAAGAAAATCAATATATAGATGTGACTACAGGTGAGATTAAGAAGGCGCCAATTAAGTGCATTGCAAAATCGCATCCTCTCTATCAGGAATTTCGGTTGTGGCAATTTATTGCTAATATCCGTATTTATCAAAAAGAGAAAAAGGTGGATGGCAAATTATTGACGGATATTGATGTCACTACAGAATATTTAAGTTCGAAAGATGATTATGTAGCGTTGTATGAATGGCTTTGCGTTCGAAAGGAAATAGAGCAAAAGACTTTTCTTAAGTATCCCGCATTTGGCTTGAAAAAGGAGATTGAAAATTATAGGTGGAATTATGTAGAAGGGAAATCATACCCTTGTAATGAAACCCGGAGTTTGATTTTACATTATTTGGAAAAAGCAGGTATTTCTTCAACTTTTTTATCAACAAAGATCGAAGAATCGCTGTGGCATATACTATATTCTGTAGAGGATAGGATTGAATTAGAAACGGCATTACGAACATTTGCTTCTAAATATCAGCTATCATGTAACTTTGTGGAAGTATTCAAGAAGTTTCCACCTTTTAAGAAAGAGTATGGTGCGTACTCTGCAAAGGCAATAAAGAGGCTTTTGCCATTGATGCGAATGGGAAAATATTGGAAAGTGGATGCTATTGATGGAAATACGGCAGAACGTATAGAGAAAATACTTTCTGGAGAATGTGATGAGAAAATACTTAATAAAGTCCGGGAGAAAACTATTCATTTATCTGAAACTTCTGATTTTCAAGGATTGCCATTGTGGTTGGCATGCTACGTTGTTTATAACAGACATTCGGAGGGGAAAGAAGTTGCGAAATGGAAGTCTCCGGAAGATATTGATATTTATTTGAAATCATTTAAGCAACATTCCTTGCGCAATCCTATTGTTGAGCAAGTTATTACTGAAACATTGAGGGTCGTTCGTGATATTTGGAAACGAGTGGAGCAGATAGATGAAATTCATGTGGAGTTAGGACGAGAAATGAAAAACCCGTCCGAGAAGCGCAGGCAGATGACTGAACGGATGCTTGAGAACGAAAATGCTAATATACGTATTAAGGCTCTGCTTACAGAATTTATGAATCCTGAATATGAGATGGAAAATGTCAGGCCTTACTCTCCTAGCCAGCAAGAAATACTTCGTATTTATGAAGATACTGTTTTGAATGGGGCAGGAGACATACCTGAGGATATTGAGATTATATTGAAAAAGTTCAAGGAGAATGACATAAAGAAGCGTCCGGGAAAGTCCGATTTCTTGCGATATAAATTATGGTTGGAGCAACAGTATCGCTCACCCTATACAGGAGAAATTATACCTTTAGGAAAACTGTTTACTACGGCTTATGAGATAGAGCACGTAATACCTCAATCCCGGTATTTTGATGATTCCTTCAGTAATAAAGTTATCTGTGAATCGGAAGTTAACAAACTGAAAGACAATATGCTTGGATATGAATTTATAAAGAAGCATGCTGGTGAAATAGTAGAGCTGGGTTTTGGGAAATCAGTGAAGATTTTTTCAGTTGAAGCATATGAGCGGTTTGTTGGAGAGAATTATTATAAAGCAGGGAGTAAGAAGAGTAAATTACTGATGGATGATATTCCTGAGAAATTTATAGAGCGCCAATTGAATGATAGTCGTTATATCAGTCGGGTTGTTAAAGGATTGTTGTCGAATGTTGTGAGAGAGGAGGATGCGAATGGCGAATATGAATCAGAGGCTATTTCCAAAAATGTGATTGTATGTTCTGGTAGTGTGACAGATAGGCTTAAAAAAGATTGGGGAGTAAATGATGTTTGGAATAACATTGTGTATTCTCGTTTTGAACGTTTAAATCGTTTGACAGAAAGTCAGCAATTCGGACATTGGGAAAATCGGGAAGGAAAGCGCTTTTTTCAAACCGAACTACCTTTGGAATATCAAAAAGGGTTTAGTAAAAAACGTATCGATCATCGTCATCATGCAATGGATGCTATCATAATAGCCTGTGCTACCCGTAATCATGTTAATTATTTAAGTAATGAATCGGCTTCTAAACATGCCCGGATCGCTCGTTATGATTTGCAGCGTATGTTGTGTGATAAATCTAAGACAGATGGAGGAGGTAATTATAAATGGATTATACAGAAACCTTGGACGACGTTTACACAAGATGTTTATCGTACATTACTTGATATAATCGTCAGTTTTAAACAAAATCTGCGGGTAATAAACAAAATGACAAACTATTATCAATCTTATGATGATGGTAAAAAGGTTTTTAAAAAGCAAAAGAAAGGAGATAGTTGGGCAATTCGTAAATCAATGCATAAAGACACAGTGTTTGGTCAGGTAAATTTGCGAAAGATAAAAGAAGTAAGGCTTTCTGTTGCTTTGGAAAGTCCAGAAAAAATAGTAGATAAGAAGATTAAAGAGAAAGTTTTACAGTTATTTGCATATCAATATGATAAGAAAAAGATTGAAAAGTATTTTAAGGAAAATGCTTCCTTGTGGAAAGAGGTGAATCTTGCTAAGATTCCTGTTTATTATTTTACAGATGAATCTTCTGAATTATTGGTAGCTGTTCGCAAAAATTTGGATACTGGTTTTACAGAAAAGAAAATAAGAGAATCTGTTACAGATACTGGAATACAGAAAATATTATTGAATCATTTGAGTAATAAAGGGGATAAGCCCGAATTGGCATTTTCGCCAGATGGCATTGATGAAATGAATCGGAGTTTAGTAATATTGAATGGTGGAAAGCCTCATCAACCAATATATAAAGTCCGTGTATGCGAACCTTTAGGCAATAAGTTTAAAGTAGGGACAAATGGGAATAAAGCGGCTAAATATGTAGAGGCTGCTAAAGGAACGAACTTGTTTTTTGCGATTTATGAAACAGATGCTGGAAAGCGTACTTATGAAACTATTCCTTTGAATGTGGTTATTGAAAGAGAAAAAATGGGTTGGCTTCCAGTTCCGGAGAAGAATAATAAGGGGGAAAAATTATTATTTTGGTTATCTCCGAATGATTTGGTTTATTTGCCTACAGAAGAAGAATTGATGAGTAGAATACTATCGGATAAACTAGATAGGAGTAGAATCTATAAAATTGTAAGTTTTACAGGGAATAGGTTGTATGCAATTCCTTATAATGTATCCAATATGATTTGGGATAAGAATGAGTATACTCAATTAAATAAAGTGGAAAGTACAGATATGAAAGAATCAATAAAGGAGATTTGTATGCCAATTAATGTTGATCGATTAGGACATATAACTGAAATAATTATAAAGTAGGATGAGCAGTATAAAACTATTTCAAGATAAGAAAATTCGTTCTGTATGGGATGAGACGGAACAACAGTGGTATTTTTCGGTTGTAGATGTAGTAGCAGCTTTAACTGATAGTGTTAATCCTACAGACTATTTGAAGAAAATGAGAAAAAGAGATGCATCATTAGCTGCCTACCTGGGGACAAATTGTCCCCAGGTAGAAATGATGACAGAAAGTGGTAAGAGAAGAAAAGTATTGGCTGCTAACATAAAAGGCTTATTTCGTATTATTCAATCTATCCCTTCTTCCAAAGCTGAACCATTTAAACTTTGGCTGGCACAGGTAGGATATGACCGTATACAGGAAATAGAGAATCCTGAATTGGCTCAAGAACGAATGAAAGAACTTTATGAGCAAAAAGGTTATCCTAAAGATTGGATTGATAAGCGTCTAAGGGGAATTGCTATTCGACAAAATTTGACTGACGAATGGAAGGAAAGAGGTATTACTGAAAAGAGTGATTACGCAATACTTACAGCTGAGATATCTAAGGCAACTTTTGGCTTAACTCCTTCTGAATATAAAAAGTATAAGGGGTTGATGAAGAAGAATCAGAATTTGCGTGATCATATGTCTGATTTAGAACTTATTTTTACGATGTTGGGTGAGCGTGTAACAACAGAAATTTCTCAAAAGGAAAAACCGGATACGTTTATTGAGAATAAGCAGGTTGCACAAAGAGGAGGAAATGTAGCTGGAGTTGCTCGTGAACAAGCGGAAAAAGAATTAGGGAGAAGTATTGTATCTAATCAGAATTTTTTGCTTGGTTCTGAATTGGATACAAGTGAACCTCAATTGCCTTTCGATACTGATGACGAATAGGGGATAGATGCTTAATTAGAATTTACCATGATTAAAAAGACGCTTTATTTTGGAAATCCAGTGTATCTTTCATTAAAGAATGCACAGTTAGTAATTAAACTTCCGGAGATTGTGAAAAGTGAGTCATTGCCAGAGACATTTAAACAGCAATCGGAAGTAACTAAGCCAATAGAAGATATTGGAATTGTTGTTTTGGATCATAAGCAAATTACTATAACTTCGGGAGTATTAGAAGCGTTATTAGAGAATAATTGTGCTGTAATAACCTGTGATAGTAAAAGTATGCCTGTAGGTTTAATGCTTCCTTTATATGGAAATTCAACCCAAAATGAAAGGTTTAGGATGCAGCTGGATGCTTCTCTTCCTTTAAAAAAACAGCTATGGCAGCAAACAATGAAAGCAAAGATAGAAAATCAGGCTTCAGTGCTATATACTTGTAAAAAAGAGGAAGTAAAGTGTATGAAAGTTTGGGCGAATGATGTGAAAAGTGGTGATCCTGATAATTTGGAAGCTCGTGCTGCCGCTTATTACTGGAAGTGTATGTTTTCGGACATTGAAGGGTTCACACGGGAAAGAGAAGGGATACCACCTAATAATTTATTAAATTATGGCTATGCAATTCTTCGGGCAATAGTAGCTCGTGCTTTGGTAACGAGTGGACTTTTACCTACTTTGGGAATTCATCATCATAATCGTTATAATGCTTACTGTTTGGCGGATGATGTAATGGAGCCTTACCGACCGTATGTAGATGAACTTGTGTATTCTATTGTAAAAGGGCATGAGAACTATGATGAGTTAACAAAAGATTTAAAAACTATTTTATTGAATATTCCAACGTTAGAAGTAATGATAAATGGGAAAAGAAGTCCGTTGATGGTTGCTGTAGCACAAACGACAGCTTCACTTTATAAATGTTTTACTGGAGAGCTTCGTCGTATTATTTATCCTGAGAAGTAATGGATCGTTTTAGTGAATATCGTATTATGTGGATATTAGTGCTTTTTGACTTGCCAACAGAAACTAAAAAAGATAAAAAGGCTTATATCGATTTTAGAAAGAATTTACAGAAAGATGGTTTTACTATGTTTCAATTTTCTATTTATGTTCGTCATTGTGCAAGTAGTGAGAATGCTGAGGTTCATATAAAAAGAATAAAATCATTTTTGCCAGAATATGGTCAGGTTGGAATAATGTGCATAACTGATAAGCAATTTGAGAATATTGAACTCTTTTATGGGAAGAAAATATTATCTGTTAATACACCAGGACAACAATTAGAGTTATTTTGAATAAAAAATCCCGTAAGACTACGGGATTTTTTAATGAATTTACAGCTCATTTTCTTTTTCTATATTGTGATCTAACTTATTGAAATACAGCGGCTAATGGCGATTGTGCTGTATTCAATGGTTCAAAGATACTAATTTGAAAGCAAATCACAACTATCCGGTTCCTTTAGGATTAAAAATCCGCGCTGTATTCAATGGTTCAAAGATACTAATTTGAAAGCAAATCACAACTAAAACAGATAAAAAGACAGGGCGAGCAAGCTGTATTCAATGGTTCAAAGATACTAATTTGAAAGCAAATCACAACTTATCTCAATCCATTGCTGAGAAGAGGGCGCTGTATTCAATGGTTCAAAGATACTAATTTGAAAGCAAATCACAACGCCAGGAGGAGTACTTAACACGCGTCCGAGCTGTATTCAATGGTTCAAAGATACTAATTTGAAAGCAAATCACAACATAAGATCATATCCTATTTTAGGAGCTAGGGCTGTATTCAATGGTTCAAAGATACTAATTTGAAAGCAAATCACAACATTTTCTCGCACTGTTGGTAATAAAATTTGCTGTATTCAATGGTTCAAAGATACTAATTTGAAAGCAAATCACAACCAATCTGAATCTCATATGTCTAAATATATGCTGTATTCAATGGTTCAAAGATACTAATTTGAAAGCAAATCACAACCATTACAATTCTCGAGAAACTCATAATATTGCTGTATTCAATGGTTCAAAGATACTAATTTGAAAGCAAATCACAACCGTCTTGACGGACCTAATCATAAGTATTGGGCTGTATTCAATGGTTCAAAGATACTAATTTGAAAGCAAATCACAACACACGGGCTTACTTTTAATTATATTACTAGCTGTATTCAATGGTTCAAAGATACTAATTTGAAAGCAAATCACAACCGGCCTTATCACTTTCCCCGTTCTTGTTATGCTGTATTCAATGGTTCAAAGATACTAATTTGGAAGCAAATCACAACAGTGCATTTCCTGTAAAATTCTTCCTTTCTGCTGTATTCAATGGTTCAAAAATACCAATTTGTAATATAGGCATTTATACAGAACAAAACCTAATTGTCCCGTATAAATCCCATAATATGTTGTTCTATAGCTCAAATTATTCAATTCATACATTTTTGCATTATTTGCTCCCTATCCAAGTCCATTTATGCCATATCGTCTCCAATGGTCCCTGTTTATGTCCGGACAGCCACCATTTACAGAACTGAACCTGTAAGATACAAAGAACAATACCTATAATCAAGCTTAGAGTATATCCGCAGTAAGGAGCCAGATAAAATCCGAATGGGAAATAGATAATGGCACCCAGAACAGATTGGGAAATATAGTTTGTCAGACTCATCTTGCCGTAAAAGCGGAGGCTGGAAACAGCTTTTTGAAACTTAGCTTTCTGATACAGTAGGATGAAGGAGGAAATCAATACGATAGTGAACGCGAATTTCTGCCACATATCAAAAGCGGTACCCACTGTCTGTTGAATCAGACTGTTGTCACTCTGCATGATTTGCTCTTTCAAAGAGTAAAGAGGTGCGAAGCTGATAGCAGCAATGATGAGCGCTTTTACCCAAAATTTCAAATGAGATTCGGTGGTGACGAATAACTGTTTGCGTCCGATGTACAAGCCGAATAGGAAAAGTCCGGCAGTCTGTAAGAAACGTCCGGCGCCGATAGCCCAGAACAAACTGGCTTTCTGTCCCAAGGTGACATTACCTATCAGGAATTCCCAGAAGTTTCCACCTTTGGTATAAGCTGCTACTTCAGCATACATCGCTCCGACATTTAAGTCGGGCAGGGTATAGGCAGGATTGAAAAGGCTCATAATGTAGTGGAACCATTCAATCGGTTGTAGTGAGAAGAAGATAGCAGTGATTAAAATAGCTTTGTCACTCCATTTGCGTACGATAAACAGTACGATGCCGACCACAACGAACAGAAGCAACACATCTCCTGCCGGAAAAAAGGCAGCATTGAGAGTAGCAAAGCCTGCAAGCAATACCATTCTCCATAAGAAACGGTAGCCGAAGTCTTTTCCTTTCAACTGCTGGTTGTGCGATTGGATATAGAAAGTGAATCCGAAAAGCAGGGCGAAGATAGCATATGATTTTCCTGCAAACAATGAGAATGTTGCATTAAATACTCCGGCATCTAAAATGTTAAGCCATTCGGGAGAACTTTCCGGATAGACGGGGAAAATGAAATGCTCCAGGTTATGTACCAAGAGGATAGCCATTACGGCAAAACCTCTGAGAGCGTCTACTACTTCAATTCGCGGTGTTTTTGTTGATAATTCCATGGGGTTGATTTATGATTGTTTTTTTAGTGAATATTCGTTTTACCCATTTGTTGGCAGGCTTTTCAAAATAATAAAAAGAAAGCAGGCTGAGTATAATGGTGATGCAGAGAATGACGGGGACACTTATTGTCCATTGTATCTGCCAATGATAGTGGGCGGACATTCGCATATATGTATCTATGATAAACAAATGTATCAAGTAGAAACTATAACTGATTTCTCCGCCTATGATTAAGAACCGGTTGGATAGCAATCGGGATATGCCTCCCTGTTGTAAGGCGAATATAAGAATGATTAGCGAGACGGGTAACCAGTAATAACAAGAATAGCGATAGACTTTAGGAATGTCTGCGGCGCAGAGGAAGAACAGTAAAAATAAGGCAACGGCTCCTGCCTCTAATAAAGTTCCGGTGGAATAAAAAAGTTTTTTATTACATAATGACCGGTAGAACTGGTAAAGCAGGACACCTACGAAAAAGTCAGGCAGGCGGGTGAATGGATTTACATACCAGTATGCTTTGATTTGCTCCTCGTTGGTCAGATACATGCCTGCCAGCATAATTGGAAGACAGATGAGCAGTGTGATAAACAGACTTCTTTTGGTATGCAAGAAAGGAACAATCAGAGGAAAGCAGAAATAAAACAACTGTTCGCATCCCAAACTCCACGAAGGACTGTTGAATGAAAAGAAGTAGTCGGCAGAGGGGAAGAACGGTTGTAGGAGAAAGGTGGAGGCGGCAAAGTGTTTTATCCAGTCTGCCGTGCCGCTATATTGAACGTATCCTCCTATGCATACGGCAATTAATAATGTCAGTAAATGCAAGGGATAAATGCGGGCGAGGCGCGCTACCCAAAATGTTCGTTTGGTAGCGGTCTTTTCCAATAACTTCTCCTGATAGTTGTAAGCAATAATAAAACCGCTGAGCACAAAAAAGAAACTGACTCCGACAAACCCTTCTTTAAAGAAATGAGCATCGAAACTTGAATCAATGACGTAGCAGTGCGCCCCAAATACCATTAGGGCAAAGAATATCCGTAAAGAAGTTAATGTGTTAATCACGATACTTATCAGTTTTTTTGTATTCGACTGCAAAAGTAGTGTTTGCTTATGAGATAAAAATTCACATAGATTAAAAAAGAACTTAGGATTCGGAACGCAGACGGCTAAGATGTTGGGGAGTCATGCCAAGAAAGGAAGCTATATACCCCAGTTGGGCACGGTGAATGACATCGGGTTGTTCACGTAAGAGTTGTTCGTAACGTTCCTTAGCCGGAAGATAGAGCTGGTTGATATGGTGCATATCCATATATAGCAGGCATTCCTGATGAATAACCCGTCCCCAGTTGGCAATCTCGATGTTGGTTTCATAAATCCGATTCAAGTCTTCGATACGTATGGCATATAATTCGCAGTCCTCCAACAATTCTACATATTCGTATCCCGGTTCGTCGTGATACAAGTCTTTCATGGCAAAAGTGATATCACCTTCGCGTGAAAACCAGATCGTGATTTCTTCGCCGTCGTGTAAACAATAAGACCGGCAAAATCCTTTTTCGATAAAGTAGACGTGACGGTCTGCTACACCACCGCGTATCAGTAAGTGTTTTTTAGGAAGTTCCAGCTTTTCCATGTGACTGAAAAGAACCTCCAGAGAACTGTCCGATACCGGATAATATTGCCGGATACCTTTGATGATGTTTTCCATAGCCGATTATTTGTGAGAGCATTCCAGCCACCAGTCGATCATCTTTCGTGCGAGGCTCAGCTTTCGGGGAAGTTCCGGCAAGTTGTCCCGTGTGTAGAAGTCTCCGGAACTCAGTTCTTCCTCCTGCAACTTGATTTCCCCTCCGGCATAATCTGCAATGAACCCAACCATTAATCCGCTGGGATAAGGCCATGCTTGATTGCCGAAATAGGTGATGTTCGTCACATCCAGTCCCGTTTCCTCTTTCACTTCACGCGCTACGCACTCCTCTAATGTCTCGCCCGTCTCCAGGAATCCGGCTACGAGGCTGTTGAACGTTCCCTTGAAGTTACGGGCATGGACCAGGAGCAATGAATCTTCTTTTCTTACTAAGACGAGAATTGCAGTAGAAATAGAAGGATATACTTCCCGTCCGCATTTCGGGCAACGTTTCATGATGTCCTCTTTCTGTTCCATAGGAGTGCCGCAGGCAGAACAGAAACGACTGTTCCGGTCCCAGTGCAGAATCTCATGCGCTTTTCCTGCTGCCTGATAGTGAGATAGCGGTAGATAATCATAAGAGGCACGAAGTCCGGTCATTACATACTGTGCCGATTCTTCAAAAGGCGAGGAGAGGGAGAAAGACTTGCAAGTCTTTCCCTCTAATGTTGTGATAGTATGTACCGTCGTTTTTTCTTTAATAGTGATAGGCGGAATTTCTCCATAAGGAAGAGCAAATGCGCCGTTCTCTTTCTTCTCAAGTAATAGCTGGTCTTTATAAAAGACGAACCACCATGATTGCGTTGTTTCATTCATTTTAATCTTCTTCTTTTGCTTCGCGCTGCGAAGGTATAAAAAACTGTATTGATATTTAATACTTTGTCTGATAAAATGTCAATGGATTAACTTAATACAATACGCTGTTCGATACCGATTTCCCGAATGAAATAATTATCGTGCGAAATGGCTATGACGGTACCTGTATAGTTCCTGATAGTCGCAGTGATGATGTCGATACTCTGTATATCCAGATTGTTGGTCGGCTCGTCCAGAATAAACATATCCGGTGTGTTGTTGCTGATCATCAGGCAGCAGAAAGCGAGCCGCATCTTCTCGCCGCCGCTTAATTTCCGGCAGGACTTGTCCCATTCGGAAGCGGGAAACAGGTAACGGTTCAGGATGATCTTTATTTCATGTTCCGGCAGATTGCGGTTGTTGAAAGCGTAAACCTGTTCAAGGACACTGTTCCGGTCGTCGATGATAGAATACTCCTGATTCAGATAGACATAAGAAAAATCTGCCCGTGTGAGTGTTCCTGTCTGTGGCTGAAGTTGTCCGGTGATGATTTTCAAGAGAGTAGTCTTTCCACTGCCGTTGGTCCCTTCTATGCGGAGGCGGTCGCCACTCTTTAACTGAAAACTGACGGGAGTTTGCCAAAGCAGTTGTTCCGGCAGGTTATTTTCGGAAGGTTCGTTATCGCTTTGGCTATCGCTGTCGTTCGGAGCAGAATGATAACCGAAGTTGATATCCTTTGCCGTAATTAACGTTTTTCCGGTGTGCAGGGAAGAACCGTTGAAATCTGTTTTAAGCGCAGCCGTTGGAGAGAGAGAACCCCGGAGTTGGTTACGTTCTTCTGTCAGTTTGTCGGCTTTCTCCTGATGCACGCTGTTAAGTTTGCCGGTACTTTTTTCTGATTTTCCCTGCAATGCATTTAGTACAATGCGCGGAACACCTCTTTTAATATTAGCTTTCTCACCGCGTACATTCTGTTTGTCTCTTCGTTCGGCTGTTTCACGGGCTACCTTGCGTGCTATCCGCAGTGCTTTTTCTTTTTCTTCGATACGCTGTTGCAAGGCTTCCTGCATCAGAGTTTTCTGTTCTTTGTAGAATTCGTAGTTTCCGCCATAATAAGTGAGTTGATGTTTCTCCAATTCACATATTTCGGGAAGAAGATTGAGCAAGGTACGGTCATGGCTCACGACCAACAACGTAGAGTGACATTTCTCTACCCAGTCATACAAACGTTGTCGGCCCGACGAATCAAGATGATTGGTCGGTTCGTCCATGAGTATGACAGAGGGATTATGAATATCCATACCTGCCAGAAAAACACGGGTCTTTTCTCCGCCGCTAAGCAAATGCATTGGGTAGGACAGGGGAAACTGCCCTAATCCCCATGAGTCAAGAGCGGCAACGGAACGTTCTTCGATATTCCAATCATCGTCCAACTGGTTAAAATTCTCCGTTGAGGCATCTCCTGCCAGGATAGCTTGCAGGGCTTGTTGCTTACGGTCTATCCGCAAGGCTTGGGCAATGGTCAGCGAATCATATTGTCCGAAATGTTGGGGGATGTAATAAATGTCGTCCGGGCGGACAATAACGCCGGAAGACGGCGATAGTTGTCCGGCAATAATTTGCAGCAGGGTAGATTTCCCGCAGCCGTTATTACCGACTAATCCCAGTTTCTGTCCTTTACTAATGGCAAAGTTGAGGTCACTGAATAATACTTCTTTATCCGGGTGGATATAGCTGATTTGTTGAATACTTATAGGCATGGTTGTCTATTGGGGTTGAAGTGAAAGAAATAGTGAAAGATAATCACGGGGCAGGGGGCGACAAACACAATACCGGCTAAACAACACGGATTCCGTGATGCTTAACAACGAGGAAAAAGCATATAAGAAAAGTGATGTTTACTTAGAAGTGTTGTCTTACTTGGAAATTCTCATTGCGGTAAGTATATAGTTTAACTTGGGCGCAAAGATAGCACTTTTGGGGAAGAATCCTATTCTATTTCAGTAGAAAAGTTATTTCAGAGGCTCCATTTATTCAATTCAGACCTTCTGTTCTGCTGAATCAGAACCTTTGTCTGCCCTGTTTAGAGGCTCTGTTTCGGTAGTCCGGAACGTGAATGGAGAAGTTTTTTTGAGTTAACGACAAAGTTCTGAGCATTAGGGACTAAAGTTTCTTTCTATTGGTGGTAATCTATAAACGCAACTTGTATTTATAAAAATGAAGCTTTCATTTATAAAAACGCAGGTTGCATTTATAAAAACAAAAGCTTCGTTTATAGTTTATTGTTAGGGTTTGATAAGTTTAGTATTCGTCCGGGATAAGTTTGTGAGTAGGCAAGAGGAAGTTTATTACTAATCAACTGGTTTATAGTCTATATCTTCCTTTATTTCTTTACCATTCTATTTCTTATATATCGAACAATTCATTCAAGCCTTCACTCATACTAGGATGCGTAAAGATGAAATCCCGCAGGAATGTATAATGTTGTCCTGTTTTCATCGCCATGGCAACGATATTGATTATTTCCGGGGCTTCGGCGCAAAACAGTGTACACCCCATGATCTTTCCGCTATGGTCGTTTACAATTGCTTTCAGCATGCCGTCTGTCTGTTTCAACGTGCGCGAACGTACCACAGAAGTAGCCGGCAAACGGGAAACCTTAAAAGAATATCCTCTTTTCAGTGCTTCTTCTTCGGTAAGTCCGATATGAGCCAATGGCGGGTCGATAAATACGGCATAAGGAACAGGGTCACGATCTCCGATGTCCCGTTTCTTGTCTCCGAAAAGCTGGTCGCGGATGATCCGGAAATCATCTAATGAGAGATAGGTAAACTGCGCTCCGCCTTTCACATCACCCATTGCCCAAACGTGAGGGACGGTTGTGCGTAACTGGTCATTCACCACGATAGCCCCGTGAGCATCCACCCCTATACCTGCTGCTTGCAGGTTCAATCCTTCAATCATAGGCTTTCGCCCGGTTGCGATAAGGATAGCGTCGCCGTCTACAAAATAAGGAGTGCCGTCGGATACGTCCGAATAAGTCAGCGTCACACCGTCATTCGTATCATGGATAGACTGTGCACGGGCATTCAGATGAATCTCTATCCCTTTCTTTTCCAACACCTCTTTCACGCTGTTCGCTATATCCTGGTCGTTGCGGGGCATGAACCGGTTGCCTCCTTCGAGAAGGGTAACTTTGCTCCCGAACTCGGCATACATCGAAGCAAATTCCAGTCCGATATATCCTCCGCCCACGATAATCAGGCGTTGAGGCAGCACGTTCAAGTCCAAAAGAGTAGTGCTCGTATATACTTTCTGACTCTCCTTAATCCCGTCTATTGCCGGAATAATCGGTGTGGAACCCGTATTGATGAAGATTTCTTTCCCTTGCAGTTCGATATCCCCTTCCGGCAGCGCCACCTTGATGATATTAGCCGAAACGAAAGAACCTTCTCCCGTGTAGACCGTTACATTGGGACGTTTGCTTAACCTTTCATAATTATTGTTTCTTAAGAAAGACGTCAGTCTGTTTTTCCGGCCGATAGCCTGTTTGTATAAGTTCGCCTGTTTCGGATAATCATCGTGATAGAGCAAGGCGGCAATGCCGGCTTCGTGCACGAGCGTTTTCGTCGGGATACAGGCGATGTTGGGACACGTTCCTCCATACATCATGCTTGAACGTTCCACGACGGCAACTTGCCAGCCGCGGTTTGAAAGTTCGGCAGCAAGAGTCTTTCCTGCTTTGCCGAACCCTATAATGATTGCATCATATTGTTTCATAACTTCTTTCATTAACGATTAATATTCAACTATATAACAGTGAGATGAATTATTTGTTTTCGTCGTTTCGAGAAGTTAAGGAATTCAAAAGTAGTGAGGTTAGTCTTTTTTCAATGTTTTGAGTACACGTTGTGACGAGTCGGATAGAAGCACTACTGCACCTGCCAGTATGACGATATCTTTAATCACCAGCCGTCCTGCACCGGACAGTAACGGGAAACCGAATTCTCCGCTCCCCAGGTTGGGTACCCAGACCTCCGGCGTGGTGACGAGGAACGAAAGTGTACCGAGCGTCATGATGATAGCGAGCGAATCGCCCACCAGTCCCACTTTGGGGAAGAAGATGCCCAAGAACACCAGAATACCGATACTCATGATAAGCGCTCCCAGTCCGTAGGAGAAAGTATATGTGTTGTTCGCTTCGTGCCATGCACGGTTTTCGGGTACCAGAGCACCTTCCGGATTCTTGAAGTTTTTGTACTCCGGCGCTTCCTTTGCATAAAAGAAGCTCATGAACGGGCTGTTGGCTACAAACGGAACAATCCCGTCGGCTTCGTAGTGGAAATACTTCAGCCCGCCTATCCATACGAATACGACTAGAATGGCTACACGGATAAACTTGGTACCAAAATTTCTCAGACTTGATGTGAAGGTCAGTAATGCGATAAATTTTTCTTTCATATTGTTGTCGTTTATGAGTTTAACTTACACCGCAAAGGTCGCGCTTTCCTCATAACCTCCAAATGGCAATACTGCCGCATTACTTATCAATTCTTCCCAATCTGCTCATTTCTGAACTGCACGGCACTCTGTCCCGTCATGTTTTTGAAGAAACGGCTGAAAGAAGCCTGATCTTCAAACCCCAGAATATCGGCTATCTCTTTGGCACTTTTGCTGCTGTACAGCAGCAGGCGTTTCGCTTCCGCTTCCACCCGTTCATGAATCACACGGAGTGGGGAAGGCAGTTTGCACGTAGAAAAGATATTCGACAGGGTTTTGGGTGATTTGTGCAACATATCGGCATAGTCCTGCACCTGTTTCTTAGTCTTGTAATACTCGTCCACCAGATTGTAGTATTGGCGGACAATCTCGAAGCCGGATTCCTTTTCCCGTGTAATGTCCAACCGGTGACGGGCTATCCGGGTACATTGGATGATAAACCTTTTAAGAAGGATGCGCAGCATTTCTTCCTGAAGGCTGTCCGAAACGGTGAATTCGTTTTCCATGGCTACGGTGATATCGTTCAGTTGCCGGCGTTCCTGCTCGTTGAGGGTGAAGCGGACAAGGTGGGACGAACCGTTGAAGAGGAAACCGCTGCACGACACCTCATGGTCATTGCCGTAGATGCAATAGAAATTACTGTTGAACAGTAAAGTTGTATATTCCCCGTCGATTGATTTGAACTCAAGATGTTGCAGGTGTGTCAGTGAAATCACATCATCCTGCGACATCAGCATTTCCTGGTGGTCGATTTCCACCGTGATACTTCCCTTGCGCACCCATATAAACTTGTAGAGTCCTTTTTCTTTTTGCAGTGTCTTCTCTGTCTGATAAGAATCCGTAAGCGCGAGTGTTCCTTTAAGTTTTGTGTGATATTGTTGCAGCATAATTAATCCTCCATAGCTGATGCGTCAAATGATAACGGCAGTAAGTCGCCTATACTTTTAATTTCGTAGATGCATTCTTTGCCGTAAAGCAGAATGCGGATCGGTTGCCCGTAGCGTTTCTCCGTTTCGAGAATCACCTGGCGGCAGGCACCGCAGGGAGGAATCGGATTATCAATAAAGTCTTTCTCCGTTCTGGCGGCGATAGCAAGTGTGATGACGGGCTGGTCGGGGTACCGGGAGTTGGCATAGAACAGTGTGGTACGTTCCGCGCAGAGTCCCGACGGATATGCGGCATTTTCCTGATTCGTGCCGGACACCACAGTTCCATCGCCCAGCAGTGCGGCTGCACCCACTGAGAAATGCGAATAAGGGACATAGCTGCGTGCGGTTGCTTCCTTGGCAGTGGTCACAAGAGCCCGGTCGGCCTCATTCAACTCATCATATTGATATACTTTAATAATTGCGGTAATTGTGAGGTCTCTCATATACGTTAGGGGATTGGTTTCTACAATTAATGTTACAAAGTTAGGAAAGAGATTGATAATCCCAATTATTTTTCAGATTTTTGTGCCTTATAATCCACATCTGAAATAAAATGGAGAACAAACTGTATAGACTGGTCTTTTTAACTATGGTTTTCTTCTTTGCAGTAGGAGCGCAGGCGCAACGAAGAAATTCCCGTTACGTAGAATATATAAATAAGTATAGTGATCTGGCTGTGGAGCAGATGAAGCTTCATAAGATTCCGGCTAGTATAACGCTGGCGCAGGGATTGTTGGAAAGCGGAGCCGGATATAGCCAGTTGGCACGCAAGAGCAACAACCATTTTGGTATCAAGTGCGGCGGCAGTTGGCGGGGGCGTAGTGTCCGCCATGATGACGATGCGCGTAATGAGTGTTTCCGTGCGTACAGTAATCCACGTGATTCGTACGAAGACCACTCTGAGTTTCTGAGACGCGGAGCCCGCTATGCCTTTCTTTTCAAACTGGATATTACAGACTATAAAGGTTGGGCACGGGGATTGAAGAAAGCCGGATATGCCACCGACCCTTCTTATGCCAACCGTCTGATTACTATCATCGAAGATTATGACCTGTATAAGTACGACCGTAAGGGTGTCTACTCCGAACGTAAGCTAAGGAAAAACCCCTGGTTGATGAATCCGCATCAGATTTACATAGCCAATGATATCGCCTATGTTGTCGCCCGCCACGGAGATACTTTCCAGGATTTGGGCAAGGAATTGGGCATCAGTTGGAAGAAACTTGTGAAGTATAACGACTTACATCGTGAATATACCTTAATGGAAGGAGACATCATCTATCTGAAATCCAAAAAGAAGAAAGCCTCCAAACCTCATACTGTATATGTGGTGAGGGACGGTGATTCCATGCATGGCATTTCCCAGAAATACGGTATCCGGCTCAAAAACCTGTATAAGATGAATCGTAAGGACGGCGATTATGTCCCCGAAGTGGGCGACCGCCTGCGTCTTCGTTAGGCAGCTTTGAACACGCTTCTTTTCCTTTTTGTAAAAGTTGGACAAAAGGAAAACTAAATGACTCATCCGGATGTTATTATTAGGATAAAACATGATTGGAGTATGAGTCTAAATATTGCAAAAGTTGACAAGAAGCGTGTCGTCATAGTAGGCGGTGGTTTCGGTGGCCTGAAGTTAGCTAATAAGCTGAAGAAATCAGGCTTTCAGGTGGTATTGATTGATAAGAACAATTATCATCAGTTTCCCCCGTTGATTTATCAGGTGGCTTCGGCGGGTATGGAACCTACTTCCATTTCGTTCCCTTTCCGTAAAATTTTCCAGCACCGGAAAGACTTTTATTTCCGAATGGCGGAAGTACGCGCCATTTTCCCGGAAAAGAACATGATACAGACTTCCATTGGGAAAGCCGAATACGATTACCTCGTCTTGGCGGCAGGCACTACCACCAACTTTTTCGGTAATAAGCATATCGAAGAAGAGGCCATGCCGATGAAGAACGTCTCCGAAGCCATGGGACTGCGGAATGCTCTTTTGGCTAATCTCGAACGGGCGTTGACCTGCTCAACCAAACAGGAACAACAGGAACTGCTGAATATCGTCATTGTAGGCGGAGGAGCCACAGGCGTAGAAGTGGCCGGTGTACTTTCGGAAATGAAGAAGTTTGTACTGCCGAACGATTATCCCGATATGCCGGCTAGCCTGATGCATGTCTATCTGGTGGAAGCCGGACCACGGCTGCTTGCCGGAATGTCGGAGGATTCATCCGCTCATGCGGAAAAATTCCTTCGTGAAATGGGAGTGAACATATTGCTGAACAAGCGTGTGGTCGACTATCGCGATCATAAGGTAATGCTAGAAGACGGTAGCGAGATTGCCACTCGTACCTTTATTTGGGTGAGTGGCGTGACTGGTGTTACTTTCGGAAACATGGATGCTTCGTTGATAGGGCGTGGCGGACGTATTAAAGTCGATGAATTTAACCGGGTGGAGGGAATGAAGAACGTCTTTGCCATTGGTGACCAATGTGTGCAGTTTTCTGATAAAGACTACCCCAACGGACATCCTCAGCTGGCACAAGTTGCTATCCAGCAGGGTGAACTCCTGGCAAAGAATCTGATGCGTCTTGAAAAAGGAGAGGAGATGAAACCTTTCCATTACCGGAATCTCGGCTCAATGGCAACTGTCGGTCGTAACCGTGCCGTGGCGGAATTTAGTAAGATAAAGACGCAAGGTTGGTTTGCCTGGGTGTTGTGGCTGGTAGTTCATTTGCGTTCTATTCTTGGCGTGCGCAACAAGGTGGTGGTACTACTTAACTGGATATGGAACTATTTCACTTACGACCAGTCCATGCGTATGATTGTCTATGCCCGGAAAGCAAAGGAGATTCGTGACAGGGAGGTCGTTGAAGCGACTACCCACTTAGGAAAAGACCTGCTGCACGAACCGCAACAAAGCGGACAGGAAAAAGCATAATGTCGTCTTATGCGGCACACCGTTCTGTTTCTGAACGGTAAATTCGTACAGGGTGTTCGATTTCGGACACCCTTTCTTTTGGGCTACATTCTCTATTTCAGTAGTTTATGATTCTGGCACGGATTTGGTATATATAAGTTCCGAATGAATATAATACATGATAAAATCATAAACAATCAGATATGGACAGAGAAATTCCTAAGGAAGTTCGTCAGAAAGAACGTAATAAGAAAATCATTCGTTATTCGGCCATAGGAGTGGCAGGAGTTATTGTTGTCAGTGTACTCATCTCTTTGATGAGAGTGGGAGTAGAAGAAAAAGATCTTGTTTTCTCTACAGTTGACAAAGGAGTGATCGAAGTCAGTGTCAGTGCGTCGGGAAAGGTGGTTCCTGCTTTTGAAGAGATAATCAATTCGCCTATTAACTCCCGTATCCTTGAAATCTATAAAAAAGGAGGCGATAGCGTGGAGATAGGCACTCCGATTTTGAAACTCGATCTTCAAAGTACGGAAACACAATACCAGAAACTGTTGGATGAAGAACAAATGCGTCGTTATAAACTTGACCAGCTTCGTGTCAACAGCCAGACCAAACTTTCCGATATGGCGATGCAGATCAAGGTTTCAGCCATGAAACTTAGCCGGATGAAGGTGGAACTGCGGAACGAACATTATCTGGACAGTCTCGGGGCAGGAACAACGGATAAAGTCCGTCAGGCGGAACTAAGCTATAATGTTGCCCAGCTCGAATACGAACAACTTCAACAGCAGTTTAAAAATGAACAGGAAGTGGCCGCCGCAGAGTTGAAGGTGCAGGAACTTGATTTCAATATCTTCCGTAAGAGTCTGGCGGAGATGAAGCGTACGTTTGAGGATGCGCAAATACGTTCTCCCCGAAAAGCTATCCTTACCTTTATTAATAATCAGATTGGTGCACAGATTTCGCAGGGCGAACAAGTGGCAGTCATCTCCGATTTGAGTCATTTCAAAGTGGAAGGCGAGATTGCCGATACGTACGGTGACCGTGTGTCGGCAGGGGGAAAAGCGATTGTGAAAATCGGCAGTGATAAATTGGAAGGAACTGTCAGCAGTGTGACACCGCTTTCCAAGAATGGGGTGATCTCTTTCAGCGTACAGTTGAAGGAGGATAACCACCGCCGTCTGCGTTCCGGATTGAAGACGGATGTCTATGTGATGAATGCCGTGAAAGAAGATGTGATGCGTATTGCCAATGGCTCTTTCTATGTGGGACGCGGTGAATATGAACTGTTTGTCTGCGATTCGGATAGCGAACTGGTCAAACGTAAAGTACAGTTGGGCGATTCCAACTTTGAATATGTAGAAGTGCTGAGCGGGTTGAAACTGGGCGACAGGGTAGTGGTGAGCGATATGAACTCCTATAAAAACAAGAATAAACTGAAACTAAAATAAGGTAGAAGATATGGCTGTCAGGGTATATTTGAAACAAGCGTGGAACTTAATGAAGCAGAATCCGCTTTTCAGCACGCTCTATATTGTAGGAACAGGGATTTCTATCGTTATGACAATGGTAATAGCTATTGTGTATTATGTGCGGTTGGCTCCTGTTTATCCGGAGACGAACAGGATGCGTACATTGGTGGTGAAATCCGCTAAAATGACAAACGATGAGAGTACTCATTCTGCCAATATCAGTTATGCAATGTTGAAAGACTGGTTCTACTCGTTGGAAAGTGCGGAAGTAAGTACCGGAGTGTTTGGTACAAGTTATGCCCGGGTGACAAACGACAAAGAAGAAATTCCGACTTATGCAAGGTATACGGACGAGAACTTTTTCCGTGTCTTTCCTTTGGTCTTTCTGGAGGGGAAGCCATTTACTGAGGCCGATCGCCGTAGCGGTATTCATAATGTAGTACTGACAGATAGTTATGCACAGCAGCTTTTCGGAACAACTAAGGGAGTGGTCGGTAAAAACTTCTTAATGGATTATACCAATGTAAAAGTGGTGGGTGTTGTGAAAAGTGGCAGTTTTCTTACACCGGACTCGTATGCCCAAGTTTATCTTCCTTATAGTTGTCGCGAAGGCTATGATGATGAAGGAAGCCATTGGGCGTTGGGAGGTTATCGTGTCTACATTTTGATGAAGGAATCGAAAAGTGTCACAGATGTACAAGATGAAGTACTGGAACTTGTCCGTAAATTTAATGTATCGGATATGGGTGACGGGTGGAAGCTGGATTTAGTGGGACAACCCGAACTTTATTGGCATAGCACTTTCCGCCTCTGGAGTAATGTCGCTGTCGACTGGGGCAGGGTGATATGGATGTTTGTAGGTATCTTTATGGTATTACTTTTTGTTCCCGCTTTCAATTTGAGCGGCATGATTTCTGCCCGTATGGAACGCCAGTTACCGGATTTGGGTATACGTAAGGCGTTTGGTGCTTCCCGCAGGCGGTTATTGGTACAGATTATCTGGGAAAATCTACTCCTTACAGGCTTGGGAACTCTTCTCGGATTGGTAATAGCTTGGATTGTACTTGCTTTGTCGGGATATGAGATATTCAGTTTATTCGAAGTCTTTCCTAAGTTTCCTCCTAAAGGAGTGAATTTGGGAATGGGAATTGATATGTTTTTTGCTCCGTTAATCTTTGTGGCAGCGGCTCTGTTCTGTTTATTACTGAATCTGATATCAGCGTTAATACCCGCATGGAATGCATTACGCCATCCGATAGTTGAATCTTTGAATGAGCAGAAATAGGGTTATCACCTTATATATAATAGAATTAGATCATTATGTTGAAACTGATACTGAAAAATCTTTGGGCACGGCGAGTCCGGAATGCGTGGTTGCTTGCCGAACTGATACTGGTCACTGTTCTGACCTGGTATATCACTGATCCTCTCTTTGTGTTAAGTTATAATCAGACGTTGCCTTTAGGATACGAACCGGACGGGTTGCTGATTGCTCCTATCCGCAGTTTGCCTTCCACTGCTCCTGATTATAATAAGGAAGAAGCGGATTCTCTTCATACAATGGAAAATATGCATCGTATGTTACGTAAGTTACGTGATTATCCCGGTGTACAGAATGCTGCTCCTTTGGTGACTTTTGCTTTTCCGGGTTCGGGAGGGAGTTCGTATAATACTTATGCATACGATACATTGGCAATACCGGCGTCCATATCCTACTTTATACCCCATACCGGATTCTTTGAGACTTTTGGTTTCAAAACCTTTGAAGGAAAGACATTGGGAGAATTGGACAATATGGATTATCAGAGAAATGATCTTGTTGTATCTGCTGATTTGTTGCAGATCCTTCCGAAGGTCGGCCGGTTGACCGGAAAACGACTGTTTTATAATAGCGATGACGATGAGAAGGATACAACTTTCTTTCAAATAAAAGGAGTCGTGGAGAAAGTGCGTTCCCGTAATTATGAACAAGGTATGTATTCTTTCTTTGAACCGCAATTGAATGTTCGTTCGAAAGAAGTATGGAACGGGGGATCTTTTTTGATTCGTCTGCAACCGGATGTGTCCGAGCAACGTTTTCTGCATGACTTCCGTACTTGGGCATACAGTAATCTGAAAGCCGGTAATCTTTATATACGGGAGGTCTCTACTTACAAGGAACAATTGGATTACTTGGAATATGGCTCCGGTGTTACCAATAAATACCGGATGAATATAATATTAGCGGTTTTCTTTCTTATTAATCTGGCGTTAGGAGTCACCGGTGCTTTCTGGCTCCAAACTCGTAGCCGCCGTGAAGAAGTGGGAATTATGTTGAGCTATGGGGCAGCACCGGGTAATATATGCAGGCTATTAATGGGAGAAGCTGCTATATTGGCTTCGTTTGCCTGGTTGGTGGGGTGTCTGATTTATTTGCAGTATGGACTGGCAGAAGGCAACTGGTATGAACAGGGCTATGTCGTGCCTTCACTTTGGATTAACAATTTCTGGCTGCATTATATAGTAGTGTCACTTATAGTTTATATCATTATTATCGTTGTGGTGTTGCTCGGAGTCTTTATTCCGGCTTACAAGATAAGTAGGATTCCTCCCACCGAAGCCTTGCGTGATGAATAAATGATGAAGATACGACCGGAAAAAGAGAAAGACAGATTATAATAATAACGATTTAAATACTTACGACTGTGATTAAATTAGTTGGCATTAATAAGATTTATCGCACCAATGAGATTGAAACGGTAGCGTTGGAGGATGTAAACCTTACAGTGAATAAAGGAGAGTTCCTGAGCATTATGGGGCCGTCAGGTTGTGGTAAATCCACTTTATTGAACATTATGGGGCTATTGGATACACCAACCGGTGGAAGTATAGAAGTAGCCGGAACAAGAATTGAAAGCATGAAAGATAAGGAACTTGCCGCTTTCCGTAATAAGAAACTGGGATTTGTGTTTCAGTCCTTCCACCTGATAAATTCGCTCAATGTGCTGGATAATGTTGAGTTGCCTTTACTTTACCGTCGTATGAGTAGCAGTGAACGCAAGCGGTTGGCACAGGACGTTTTGGCAAAGGTGGGGTTAAGTCACCGGATGCGTCATTTCCCGTCTCAGCTCTCCGGTGGTCAGTGCCAGCGTGTTGCTGTTGCCCGTGCGATTATCGGCAATCCGGAGATTATCCTTGCTGACGAGCCGACCGGTAACCTGGACTCCAGAATGGGAGCGGAAGTTATGGAACTGCTTCACCGGTTGAATAAGGAAGACGGACGGACGATTGTTATGGTGACGCATAATGAAGAACAGGCAAAACAGACTTCGCGGACAGTTCGTTTCTTTGACGGGCATCAAGTGCAGTAAAAAGTTAAGGCTATTTGCATTGTTTTCAATATAATAACTTATCTTTGTGCGAACAATATTGAAAGAGGTGCAGATCTTTTGCTTATGAAACAACGATATTTCTGTGTGTTTGTAGTTCTGTTTATTGCCGTTCTTTGTCAAGCGGCAGCATCGGAGCGTACATACAATGTGCTTTTTATCCAATCGTATACTTCGCAGACTCCTTGGCATCGCGATTTGAACCAAGGTTTGGTGAAAGGCTTTAAAGATAATGGCTTGAAAGTGAATATAACGACTGAATATCTGGATGCGGATTTTTGGGCATTCAGATCTGAGAAAGTCATTATGCGTCGTTTCTGTGAGCGTGCTCGTGACAGGGAAACCGATTTGATTGTGACATCCAGTGATGAGGCTTTCTATACGCTCTTTGCGTGTGGAGACTCGTTGCCCTTGCAAATACCGGTTGTGTTTTTTGGTATTAAGTATCCGGATGAGAAGCTGTTTGCCGCTCATCCCAATGTCTGCGGATATACGGTCAATCCTGATTTTGATATTATTTTGCGGGAGGCACAGCGACTGTTTCCCAAACGCAAAGAGGTTATTTGTGTGATTGATAATAGTTTTCTGAGTAACAAGGGACTGGAGGATTTTCAGGAGGAATGGGAAGTCTTTCAGAAAGATAATCCCGATTATGACATGAAGATATATAACACACAAAATCAGACAACCAGCCATATTATTTCTGCTATTTGCTATCCGCGTAATAGTTACGGACGTGTGGTAATTGCTCCCAAATGGTCTCCTTTTCTTTCTTTTGTAGGCAAAAACTCGAAAGCCCCTGTTTTTGCTACACAGAATGTTGGTTTGACCAACGGAGTGTTCGGTGCTTATGATTGCGATGCCTATACTTCGGCAATGCAGGCCGCACAGAGAGCTTCTTCCGTGTTAAAAGGAACATCTCCCAAAGACGTCGGGGTTACTGAGATTCCGCAAGGGTTTATATATGACTACAAGCAACTGGAATTTTTTCATGTCAATCCTGACAAGATAGGCTCGAAAGGAACTGTTGTCAATGAACCCTATTGGGAGAAATATAAACTCTTGTTTATCCTTCTTTATCCGTCTATTCTGGCATTGTTGATTGCATCTATCGTATGGTTGATTCGCGTCAATCGTCGCGAGGCCAAGCGGAGGGTACAGGTACAGACCCGTTTGTTGGTACAAAATAAAATGGTAGAGCAACGCAATGAGTTTGATAATATCTTCCATTCCATTCGCGACGGTGTCATTACGTATGATATCGATTTACATATCCATTTCACCAACCGTTCCCTGTTGCAAATGCTACATTTGCCGTTCGATATAGGCGGACGTGTGTATGAAGGAATGATGGCGGGAAGCATTTTCAAGGTTTATCATAATGGTCAGGATATCCTCCATAAAATGTTGAAGGAAGTAGCAAAGACCGGAAAGAGTGTTATGATACCGCAAGGTGCCTTTATGAAAGAAGTACATAGTGACAAATATTTTCCCGTATCGGGAGAAATCGTGCCTATTTTTTCAAGGGAAGAAATTACCGGTATGGCTCTTTCTGCACGTAATATATCGGATGAAGAGATGCAGAAGCGTTTCTTCGACATGGCAGTGGACGAGAGCGCTATTTATCCGTGGCAGTTTGATATGGAAACAAATTGCTTTATTTTTCCGCAAGGCTTTCTGGTGAGGCTCGGTTATGATGAAGCTGTTACTACCATTTCTCGCAAAGAAATGGATCGTACGATTCATCCGGATGATATAAAAGAAATACGTGTTCTTTTTGACAAGGCCTTGTCGGGTGAAGAAGAAAGCACACGTTTGAACTTCCGCCAGCGTAATGTGAAAGGCGAATATGAGTGGTGGGAGTACCGTTCTTCTATTGTTACCGGCTTGACGCAGGATTCTCTCTATAATATATTAGGTGTATGTCAGAGTATCCAGCGGTATAAGACTGCTGAGCAAGAGATGCGGGAGGCACGTGATAAGGCGCTTCAGGCGGATAAATTGAAGTCGGCCTTCCTTGCCAATATGAGCCACGAAATCCGCACTCCGCTGAATGCTATCGTCGGTTTCTCCGATTTGTTGAGTGATACGAGTAACTTTACCGAAGAAGAGGTGACGCAGTTTATTGCCACAATCAACAAGAACTGCGGATTGTTACTGGCTTTGATTAACGATATTCTCGATTTGTCGCGCATCGAATCGGGAACAATGGAATTTATGTTTGCGGAACATAACCTGCCTTTATTGCTCAAAACTGTCCATGATTCGCAGCGCCTGAATATGCCTGCGGGCGTAGAACTGGTACTGCGTATGCCTGCGGGCGACAAGAAATATCTTACGACAGATAATGTCCGCCTGCAACAGGTAGTCAATAACCTTATTAATAATGCTGCCAAGTTCACCGGTAGCGGCTTTATCACTTTCGGTTATGAAGAAGATGAAGAACCGGGTTATACCCGGATTTTCGTAGAAGATACGGGAGTCGGCATTTCGGAAGAAGGTATCCGCCATATCTTCGAGCGGTTCTATAAGGTCGATAACTTTACGCAGGGGGCAGGTTTGGGATTGAGTATTTGCCAGACTATTGTCGAACGTCTGAAAGGAACTATCAGTGTCACTTCCGAAGTAGGCAAAGGCATCCGCTTTACGGTACGTCTTCCTAACTACTGCGAATAGACACCCGTATCTGCTACAAACAATACTAAAACGGCTGCATACATAATCGAACGTTCATTTTTGAGCATAGTGTCCGAAAATGAACACTGTTCTTATTCTTTAATTGATTGAAAATAAATACCTTATTCTTTTGGCACATCGTTTGAACCTCCTTAGGTGAAAAATATAGTGCGTAATGAAAAAGAAAAGTATATTGTTTGCTCTTGCTGCTGTTTGCCTGCCTGTGGTATTATCGGCACAGCAGGAAAGGAAGATAACCTTGAATGAAGCTATTGCTATGGCACGCGTGCAATCCGTAGATGCCGCCGTTGCCCTGAATGAATTGAAAACTGCCTATTGGGAATATCGTACCTTCCGTGCCGATCTTTTGCCGGAAGTCAACCTGACCGGTACATTGCCTAATTACAACAAGTCTTATGGCTCCTATCAGAATGCAGACGGTTCATACAGCTTTGTCCGTAACAGTGCTTTGGGACTTTCCGGCGACCTTTCCATTGACCAGAACATCTGGCTTACTGGCGGTAAACTTTCATTGGTGTCTTCGCTCGACTATATGAAGCAGTTGGGCTCCGGAGGCGACCGTCACTTCATGTCTGTTCCCATTACGCTGAAACTCACGCAACCGATTCTTGGCGTAAACAACGTGAAATGGAACAGGCGCATTGAACCGGTACGTTATGCAGAAGCAAAAGCTGCTTTTATCACCGCTACCGAAGAAGTAACCATGCGGGCAATCACCTATTATTTTAATCTCCTGCTGGCCGAAGAAAACTTGGGGACAGCCAGGCAAAACCTCTCCAATGCCGACCACCTCTACAAAGTAGCACTTGCTAAACGTGAAATGGGGCAGATCTCCGAAAACGAACTCTTGCAACTGAAACTTTCCGCCTTGAATGCAAAAGCTTCTTTGACGGAGGCCGAAAGTGACCTCAATGCCAAGATGTTCCAGCTCCGTGCCTTTTTGGGAGTGGGAGAGGATGAAAACCTGCGTCCTGTCATTCCCGAAACTGTGGACGGAACGAAAATGGAATACAATCAAGTGTTGAGCAAAGCTTTAGAACGTAACTCATTTGCTCAGAACATTCGTCGCCGACAGTTGGAAGCTGATTATGAAGTGGCCACGGCACGCGGTAACCTGCGTAGCATCGATCTGTTTGCAAGTGTGGGGTATACCGGAGAGAATCGTGATTTCCCTGCTGTTTACAAGAATTTGCAGGATAACCAAATTGTGCAGGTCGGTGTTAAGATTCCTATTCTGGACTGGGGAAAACGCCGGGGTAAAGTTCGGGTTGCCAAGAGCAACCGTGAAGTGGTGCTTTCCAGAATCCGTCAGGAACAGATAAACTTCAATCAGAACATTTTCCTGTTAGTGGAGAATTTCAATAATCAGGCGCAGCAGTTAGCTATTGCAAAGGAAGCTGATCTCATAGCGCAGCAACGTTACAAGACCAGTATTGAAACCTTTCTGATTGGCAAGATTAATACGCTGGACCTGAACGACGCTCAAAGTTCCAAAGATGCGGCGCGTCAGAAGCACATTTCCGAGCTCTATTATTATTGGTATTATTTTTATCAGATTCGTAGCCTGACGCTTTGGGATTTCCGTACCAATACCGAACTGGAAGCCGATTTTGATGAAATAGTGCGACAATAAAAAAGGAAAGGTCCATAAAGACAGTATTTTTTTGTAGATTTGCATCATCACAGTAATAGAAAAGGAAGCTCTGATAGAATATAGAATAAGGAATACGAACTATGATTCTGATAATTGACGATGATAGCGCGGTACGTTCTTCGCTTAGTTTTATGTTGAAGCGTGCGGGATACGAAGCACAGGTAGTTCCCGGTCCCCGGGAAGCTATCGAAGTAGTGCGTACGGTAGCTCCGGATTTGATACTTATGGATATGAACTTCACTCTCTCAACGACAGGTGAAGAAGGTTTGACTCTGCTCAAACAAGTGAAAGTGTTCCGTCCCGACACTCCGGTGATACTGATGACAGCTTGGGGGAGTATCCAACTTGCCGTGCAGGGAATGCAGGCAGGAGCTTTTGACTTTATTCCCAAACCGTGGAACAACGCTGCCCTGCTGCAACGTATCGAGACGGCCTTGGAACTTTCCACTGCTCCTAAAGAAACAACGCAGGAACAGAACGACGCATTCAATCGTAATCATATCATCGGTCGTAGCCAAGGCTTGACGGACGTATTGAATACCATTGCCCGCATTGCAAAGACCAACGCCTCCGTATTAATAACAGGCGAAAGCGGTACAGGTAAGGAACTGATAGCCGAAGCGATCCATATTAACAGCCAGCGTGCTAAGCATCCTTTTGTAAAAGTAAACCTCGGAGGAATTTCCCAAAGCCTGTTTGAAAGTGAAATGTTCGGGCACAAGAAAGGAGCTTTTACCGACGCTTCCGCCGACCGTACCGGACGTTTCGAAATGGCAGACAAGGGAACGATCTTCCTTGATGAAATAGGCGACCTCGACCTTTCCTGTCAGGTGAAGCTTCTGCGTGTATTGCAGGATCAGACCTTCGAAGTACTCGGCGACAGTCGTCCCCGCAAAACGGACATCCGTGTAGTTTCCGCCACCAATGCCGATTTGCGCAAAATGGTGAATGAACGTACTTTCCGTGAAGACTTGTTCTATCGTATCAATCTGATAACCGTTAAACTACCCGCTTTGCGCGAACGCCGTGAGGACATCCCTTTGCTGGTGCGTCACTTCGCTGACCGTCAGGCAGAGACGAACGGATTGCCTCGCACGGAATTTTCCGCCGATGCCATGCAATTTTTGAGCCGCCTGCCTTATCCGGGAAATATCCGCGAATTGAAGAACTTGGTGGAACGTACGATACTTGTCAGTGGCAAGCCTACTCTCGACGCATCCGATTTCGACGCCCAGTATATCCGCCATAACGATCAGAAAGCAGCCGAAAGTACTTCTTTTATCGGCATGACTTTGGACGAAATAGAGCGTCAGACCATACTTCAGGCTTTAGAACGGCATAAAGGTAACCTGAGTCAGGTAGCTATGGCATTAGGTATCAGTCGTGCCGCCCTTTACCGGAGGCTTGAAAAGCATAATATAAATTATACGTTATAATAGCTTGTATATTGTGGCTCTGTCTGATGATGCAGACAGATAATTACCAGTGAATCATATAACTTAAAACTATTTGTCCGTGCGAATCAAAGGCTTCTTTTACATATTCGTCATCTTGTTGTTGATTTTGGGAATTGGCTTGCTTTGCCTTTCCGGCCAGTTACGTCCGGCTTTCTTTTATGTAGGAGAGGGGCTGATCCTGTTCATCTTGGTCTATCTGGTTTTCTTTTATCGTAAGATAGTGAAACCTTTGAACACGATTGGAAGCGGTATGGAATTGTTACGCGAGCAGGATTTCAGTAGTCGACTGAGCCGGGTGGGGCAGTACGAAGCCGACCGTATCGTGAATATCTTCAACCGCATGATGGAACAACTCAAGAACGAACGCCTCCGTCTGCGCGAACAGAATCATTTTCTCGATTTGATGATTAAGGCTTCTCCTATGGGAGTTATCATCACCTCCCTTGACGACGAACTTTCGGAACTTAACCCTATGGCGTTGAAAATGCTCGGTGTCCGCTTCGAAGATGTTCAGGGGAAAAAGATGAAAGACGTTGACTCCCCGTTAGCCGGGGAACTTGCCAGTCTGCCGAGAGGTGAGACAGTAACCGTCCGCCTGAATGACTCGAACATTTACCGATGCACCCATTCCTCCTTTATCGACCGTGGATTCCAACATCCTTTCTTTCTGATCGAAAGCCTTACGGATGAAGTGATGAAAGCTGAGAAGAAAGCCTATGAGAAAGTTATCCGTATGATAGCCCACGAAGTGAACAATACCACTGCGGGAATTACCTCTACGTTGGACACCGTAGAGCAAGCGCTTACTACGGAAGAAGGTATGGAAGACATCTGCGATGTGATGCGTGTCTGCATTGAACGCTGTTTCTCCATGAGCCGCTTCATCACTCGCTTTGCCGATGTAGTGAAGATTCCCGAACCGACGTATTCTCTTGTCAATCTCAACGACCTAGTCTTTGCTTGTAAACGTTTCATGGAAGGAATGTGCAACGACCGCCACATCACTCTCCGCATGGAGATAGACGAAAGTCTGCCGGACGTAAAACTGGACAGCTCCCTGTTTGAACAAGTGCTTGTCAATATCATTAAGAATGCGGCGGAGAGTATCGCACCGGAGGGGAAAAGCATTGTGCCTGAAGACGAAAGTCCGGAACCCAAAGGAGAAATCATTATCCGTACCCTGTCTCCTGCTACGATCGAGGTGATAGACAACGGCAGAGGGATCAGTAAAGAGACAGAAGCCAAACTGTTCAGCCCCTTCTTTTCAACGAAACCGAACGGTCAGGGGATCGGGCTTATCTTTATCCGTGAAGTTCTGATGCGTCACGGATGTACTTTCTCTCTGCGTACTTATTCCGACGGATTAACCAAATTTCGTATTCTTTTTCCTTAAATGTGATAAATGAGAACAGTTCTTCCGTCAAACAGAACTATTAATTGTCCCCAAATACCCTTACCTTTGCCCCGCTCAATTCAATAGAATTTAAGGTATGAGACTAATGGTAAAAGGTGTACTAACGCTCTTTCTTTTCTTGACTATCAGTATTCCGCTAAGCGCGCAGTATATACTGCAAGGCGTGGTGACTGATTCTCTGACAAAGGAACCTTTACCTTATGCATCTGTACGTCTGAAAGACACGACCGAAGGAACGACCACCGGAAGCGACGGACGTTTCTACTTCAAGACCAGCCGTTCCGAAGCAGTGCTGGTAGTTTCAGTGATAGGCTATAATGATTACAGCCGGCAGATTCGTCCTGCCCGGAATGCATCTTATAAAATCGCCCTTTCACCCACTTCGTATTCCCTCAATGAAGTCGTAGTAAAGCCCAAACGCGAACACTACCGTAAGAAAGACAATCCTGCCGTAGAATTTGTCCGTCACATGATAGAGCATCGTGACGACCATTCGCCTGACGAAAAAGATTTCTGGCAACGTGAACGCTACGAGAAAACTACCTTCGCACTGAACAACTTTGATGAAGAAAAACAGAAAAAATGGCTCTACCGCAAGTTCGATTTCCTCACGGAATATGTAGATACCTCCGCCGTGACCGGAAAACCGATCCTTACCGTATCCGCCCGTGAACTGCTCGCTACGGATTATTACCGTAAATCCCCTCATGCCGAGAAACAATGGGTGAAAGGCCGCAAACAGGCAGGTGTTGACGAGTTTCTTTCCAAACAAGGAATGCAGGCAGCTATCAACGAGGTGTTCAAAGACGTTGATATTTACGAGAATAACATCTCCTTGTTCACCAACAAATTTGTCAGTCCCCTGTCGCGCATCGGTACAGGATTCTATAAATACTACCTAATGGACACCTTGCAGATAGCAGGTGAACAATGCGTAGACCTTGCCTTCACTCCCTTTAACTCAGAATCTTTCGGCTTTAACGGACACCTGTATGTGACGCTCGACTCCACCTATTTCGTGAAGCGTGCCGTATTCAATTTCCCGAAAAAGATAAACCTGAACTTTGTCGATTATATGTTGCTCGAACAGGAATTTAAACGTGCCGAAGACGGTACGCGCTTGCTCGACCACGAAAGTATTACCGTAGAATTCAAGCTGACCGAAGGACAGGACGGTATCTTTGCCCGTCGCGTAGCGGATTATACGAACTACACATTTACTCCCACTGCCGAAGCGGACAAAGCCTTCGCCAAGCCGGAGCGTATCATTGAAGAAACGGAAGCCCTGTCCCGTCCTGCAACCTTCTGGGCGGAGAACCGTCCGCAAGCCGCTATCTCCGAACAGGAGAACTCCGTGGACAAGCTGATGACGCAACTGCGCGGTTATCCGGTTTACTACTGGACGGAGAAGATTCTCTCTATCCTCTTTACCGGATACATTCCTACTTCCAAAGAAGCCCCTCTTTTCTATATCGGCCCGATGAATGCCACCATTAGCGGTAACACGCTCGAAGGTCCCCGTCTCCGTGCCGGAGGAATGACTACCGCATGGCTCAATCCGCACCTTTTCGGTAAAGGTTACATCGCCTACGGCTTCAAGGACGAACGGGTGAAAGGACTGGCGGAACTGGAATACTCTTTCAAGAAAAAGAAAGAGTACGCCAACGAATTTCCTATCCACTCGTTAAAACTACGTTACGAGTCAGACGTCAATCAATATGGGCAGAACTATCTCTACACAAGTAAAGATAACGTATTCCTTGCCCTGAAACGCGAGAAAGACGATCGCATCGGTTATTTCCGGCAAGCCGAGTTGACCTATACCAACGAGTTCTACTCAGGTTTCTCCTTCCAACTGACGGCACGTCGTCGGACAGACGAGTCCTCCTACCTGATTCCCTTTCTTCAGAAAGAAGGTGATGTGCTGACTCCGGTCAAAGAATACTCCACCAGTGCGGCCGAATTGAAACTGCGCTATGCTCCGAATGAGAAGTTCTTCCAGACGCAGTGGAACCGTTTCCCCGTGTCGCTGGATGCTCCGGTGTTCACGCTCTCCCATACCATTGCCGGAAAGGGAGTGCTGGGAAGCGATTACACCTACAACCATACCGAAGCGGGAGTGCAGAAGCGTTTCTGGTTCTCCGCCTTCGGCTATACGGACGTCATACTGAAAGCTGGAAAAGTATGGGACAAAGTGCCTTTCCCGTTGCTGATAATGCCTAATGCCAACCTTTCCTATACCATTCAGCCCGAATCCTATTCATTGATGAATGCCATGGAGTTTATGAATGATGAATATTTCTCTTGGGACGTCACTTATTTCCTCAACGGCTGGCTGTTCAACCGTATCCCGTTGTTGAAAAAACTGAAATGGCGTGAAATCGTTTCATGCCGGGGATTGTATGGTCATTTGAGCGATAAGAATAATCCGGAATTGAGCGACGGATTGTTTGCTTTTCCGATAGCGGATACCCGTGCCATGGGGAAAACGCCTTACGTGGAAGTGGGCGTAGGTATCGAAAACATATTTAAGGTATTACGCTTGGATTACGTCTGGAGGCTTACCTACCGTGATTCACCCGGAATAGACAAGTCCGGTTTGAGAATAAGTCTCCACATGACCTTTTAAAAGTTAAATCCTGCTAATTGCAATGTTTATATGACAAATAAAGACTGTATTAGTAATTAATTAATCTTATTTTTGCATCAATTTTAGTTTAATTTTAATAGAATAGAAATGAAACAAGAAATTAAACCCGCTACCGGACGCCTCGGTGTGTTGGTAGTTGGAGTCGGTGGTGCGGTTGCCACCACAATGATTGTAGGTACACTAGCCTCTCGCAAGGGACTGGCAAAACCGATAGGATCTATTACCCAGTTAGCCACAATGCGCATGGAAAACAACGAAGAAAAACTCATCAAGGACGTTGTGCCCTTGACGGATTTGAACGACATTGTTTTCGGAGGTTGGGACATTTTCCCGGATAATGCATACGAAGCTGCTATGTACGCTGAGGTTCTGAAAGAAAAGGACCTGAACGGAGTGAAAGACGAATTGGAAGCTATCAAGCCTATGCCGGCTGCTTTCGACCACAACTGGGCAAAACGTCTGAACGGTACGCACATCAAGAAAGCTGCTACCCGTTGGGAAATGGTAGAGCAACTGCGTCAGGACATCCGCGACTTCAAGGCTGCCAACAACTGTGAACGCATTGTGGTACTTTGGGCTGCAAGTACTGAAATCTACATTCCGTTGTCAGACGAACACATGTCACTCGCTGCTTTGGAAAAAGCGATGAAGGACAACAACACAGAAGTGATCTCTCCGAGTATGTGCTATGCATACGCTGCTATCGCAGAAGGCGCTCCGTTCGTAATGGGTGCTCCTAACCTGTGTGTAGACACTCCGGCTATGTGGGAATTCTCCAAGCAGAAGAATGTACCTATCGCAGGAAAAGACTTCAAGAGCGGTCAGACACTGATGAAAACCGTATTGGCTCCGATGTTCAAGACCCGTATGCTGGGTGTGAACGGCTGGTTCTCTACCAACATTCTCGGTAACCGCGACGGCGAAGTGCTTGATGATCCGGACAACTTCAAGACAAAAGAAGTCAGCAAACTGTCTGTAATCGACACGATCTTTGAACCCGAAAAATATCCTGATCTCTACGGAGACGTTTATCATAAAGTACGTATCAACTACTATCCTCCCCGCAAGGACAACAAAGAGGCATGGGACAACATCGACATCTTCGGTTGGATGGGCTATCCTATGGAAATCAAGGTAAACTTCCTTTGCCGTGACTCTATCCTCGCTGCTCCTATCGCGCTCGACCTGGTATTGTTCAGTGACTTGGCTATGCGTGCAGGTATGTGCGGCATCCAGACTTGGTTGTCATTCTTCTGCAAGAGCCCGATGCACGACTTCGAACACCAACCCGAACATGACTTGTTTACTCAATGGAGAATGGTAAAACAGACATTGCGTAACATGATTGGCGAAAAAGAACCCGATTACTTAGCTTAATCAGGAACCAATAATAATAAAGTTGAGATTGAGGTTTGCCTTACTGAAAAGACGGGTGGATGCTCAACCTCAACTTTTTAATTAGTAACTTGTAATTTAATGAAGAAAGCTCCTTTTCTACCTGTATTGATAGGCACGGGCTTTGGCTCCGGTTTTTCTCCTTTTGCTCCCGGTACCGCCGGGGCGTTGCTGGCTTCTATCATCTGGATTGCACTTTATCTTCTGCTCCCTTTTTCTGTTGTCTTATGGATTACTGCCGCGTTGGTGATTGTGTTTACTTTCGCCGGGATCTGGGCTGCCGATAAGCTGGAGGCTTGTTGGGGGGAAGATCCTTCGCGTGTAGTGGTAGATGAAATGGTCGGAGTGTGGATACCATTGCTTGCCGTTCCCGACAATGACAAATGGATATGGTATGTAGTGGCGGCTTTCGTCCTGTTCCGTGCATTCGACATTGCCAAGCCATTGGGCATCCGCAAAATGGAGAGTCTCAGAGGTGGGGTAGGTGTGATGATGGATGATATACTGGCAGGGGTATATAGTTTTATCTTGTTAGCAGGAGTAAGATGTGTGATTGGCTGAGAAAAGTTGCACGGATGATTTCCCAGAAGGGTGGCTTCTTCATGTTTTTGAGGGCGCAGCTTTCGGCTCAAATGGCAACTATTGCAGACTTTCTGGTTACAATTCTTCTGGTGAGGCTGTTTGAAGTCTACTATGTATATGCTACCCTCGCAGGGGCTGTATACGGAGGAATTGTCAATTGCGTAATTAATTATAAATGGACCTTTAAATCGACAGGAAAGAAAACGAACGTTGCTGTAAAGTTTATCCTTGTGTGGGTATGCAGCATCTGGCTGAACACGTGGGGAACGTATGCGCTGACGGAATCATTGGCAAAGATTCCTTGGGTACGCGATACGCTCAGTCAGTATTTCGGCGACTTTTTCATTATCCCCAAAATGGCGGTAGCGGTTATCGTCGCATTATTCTGGAATTATAATATGCACCGCTTTTTTGTATACCGGAATATAAACATAGGAAGTTTGTTCAGAAAAAGAGATTGAAATAAAAACAGAAGATTTAGATAAAAACAGATTTAGACACAATATGAATTACAGAGATTATTTGCAACAGTTGATTTATAAGATTATCAATCCTTTGATACACGGAATGATTAAAATCGGAATCACTCCCAATTTTATCACTACAACCGGATTTATCCTGAACGTGGTGGCAGCAGGAATGTTTGTCTATGCCGGTATCTGTGGCGGCCGGAACGACCTTGCTATCGTCGGTTGGGCGGGAGGTGTTATTCTGTTTGCCGGATTGTTCGATATGATGGACGGTCGTGTGGCGCGGTTGGGAAACATGAGTTCCAAATTCGGTGCACTCTATGATTCGGTGCTCGACCGTTACAGCGAACTAATGACATTTTTCGGTATCTGCTACTACCTGTCGATGAAAGATTATTTCTTTTATGCCCTGATTGCGTTTGTGGCATTGATCGGTTCGTTAATGGTGAGCTATGTTCGTGCACGTGCCGAAGGATTAGGTATCGAGTGTAAAGTAGGATTCATGCAGCGTCCGGAACGTGTGGTACTCACCAGTCTGGGAGCGTTGTTCTGCGGTGTATTCAAAGATATCACGGCTTTCGACCCGATGTTGATACTGATTGTACCTTTGGCTTTCGTTGCCGTATTTGCCAATATCACAGCTTTCGCGCGTGTGAGACATTGCTATAAGGTAATGATGAAATAATTGTCCGAAAAGCTAAATAGTATTGGTATATTAACACCTTATTAGAATGAAAATAGTTATTGAACTGCCGTCAAAGAATGAAGCCCTGATTACTGTAATCACTATGGCTCTTTTTCTTTTGCTGACAGGTGTCTTCATCGGACTTCGTTCCGAACATTTCTTAATGGTGGCACTCTATCTGGTCTTATTCTTTGCCGGGCTACCCACCCGTAAACTTGCATTAGCCCTGTTGCCTTTTGCCATTTTCGGAATCTCCTACGACTGGATGCGTATCTGTCCCAATTACGAAGTGAACCCGATTGATGTAGCCGGATTATACAATCTGGAGAAATCTCTTTTCGGGGTCATGGACAACGGTATCCTGATTACCCCGTGCGAATATTTCGCTGCCCATAACTGGCCGGTTGCAGATGTCTTTGCCGGCATCTTTTATCTGTGTTGGGTTCCCGTGCCTATCCTGTTCGGTCTTTGCCTGTACTTCAAGAAGCAGAGAAAAACATATCTCCGCTTTGCGCTGGTATTTCTGCTGGTCAACTTAATCGGCTTTGCCGGTTATTACATTCATCCTGCTGCTCCCCCCTGGTATGCCATTAATTACGGTTTCGAACCGATACTGAACACTCCGGGCAACGTAGCCGGTCTGGGACGTTTCGACGCTTTCTTCGGTGTGACGATTTTCGACTCTATCTACGGGCGCAATGCCAATGTTTTTGCCGCAGTGCCTTCGCTTCATGCCGCCTATATGGTGGTGGCTTTGGTATATGCTATCATCGGCAAATGCAGGTGGTATGTGATTACTCTCTTTGCCGTTATCATGCTGGGCATTTGGGGAACGGCTGTTTATTCCTGTCACCACTACATCATTGATGTGTTGCTCGGTATATCCTGCGCATTACTCGGTTGGCTGGTGTTTGAATACGGGCTGATGAAAATTCCGGTATTTAATAGATTCTTTGACAGGTATTATAAGTATATAAAGTAAAATATACAGGTATATAAGAAGCAGTGAAGAACAAGTACCGCAATATATTCCTCGTTTTTGGTATCATTGCCGTCCTGATAATGATATTCACATTCGATATGGATTATCGGGAACTTTGGGTGAATCTGAAGCGTGCAGGAATATATTTGCCCTTGGTCTTGTTGCTTTGGCTGTTTGTCTACCTTATTAATACGCTGTCATGGTATATCATCATCCGTAGCGGAGGCAAACCGGGCTTTTCCTTTTCCCGGCTTTATAAATTTACCGTAACAGGCTTTGCGCTCAATTATGTGACACCCGTCGGGCTCATGGGAGGCGAGCCTTATCGGATTATGGAGCTGAAACCCTTTATCGGAATCGAAAGGGCTACCTCTTCGGTGATTCTCTACGTGATGATGCACATCTTCTCCCACTTTTGTTTCTGGCTGACTTCCGTCCTGTTGTATGTCTGTCTCTATCCCGTAGGGTGGGTCATGAGCGTTATTCTGGGAGCTATCACTTTATTCTGCCTGCTGGTTACCGTCCTTTTTATAAAAGGCTACCGGCACGGTATGGCAGTTGCCTTTATCCGCATGGGTAGTCGTCTCCCTTTTCTAAAGAAGAAAGTACTTCATTTTGCCGAAACCCATAAAGAGAAACTGGAAAACATAGATAAGCAAATCGCCCTCCTTCACCGGCAGAAGAAACGTACTTTTTATTCGGCCCTCTTTCTAGAATACACGGCTCGTGTTGTCAGTTGCCTTGAGATCTGGCTGATACTTAATGTGCTGACAACAAACGTCAGCTTTGCCGACTGCTGCCTGATTGCCGCCTTTTCCTCCTTGTTGGCCAATCTTTTGTTCTTCTTGCCGATGCAGCTCGGTGGACGTGAAGGAGGCTTTGCACTTGCCGTAGGTGGTCTCTCCCTTTCCGGAGCCTACGGGGTTTATGCTGCACTGATTACCCGTGTCCGCGAAATGGTCTGGATCGTGATCGGGCTTGCTCTGATGAAGGTTGGAAACAGGAAAGGAAATTAGCCGGCATGGCATACTGCGTCAATTTTAAGCCGGAAAAGAAAATTCTCGTTTGGCTTTGAAAAATGATGCTTCTTCAAATTTGGTGGTAATTTAACTAGTCGGTGGTATCTCCATTCCCCTCCTTTGGGGAAGGAGGGGTGGCTGAAAGCCGGGGTGGTAGGTGGATACACAATGTTGATAATAACCGACTTACGCATTCACCTACCACCTCCCCCTACGGGTACTCCTCCTTCCCGAAGG